>Ga0208596_1000004_pt1 | contig 105941 bp, 104 predicted proteins | sample LakMenEpi12Jul11_FD_150686 | JGI IMG/M metagenome (GOLD analysis project Ga0208596, IMG submission 150686) | Freshwater microbial communities from Lake Mendota, WI - 12JUL2011 deep hole epilimnion (SPAdes) | ecosystem: Environmental > Aquatic > Freshwater > Lake > Epilimnion/Euphotic zone ...
TCTGTTCAGCTTTGCCGGTCAGGCTAGCGGTGGTGACAACATCCTCGTCTTTTGTCGATATAGCGCTCAAGCGAGAAACCTCTTTCTATCCGCGGTGACTCTACGCGTGTGCAGCGTGTATCGGCAAGTAGTGGGTGAAAAGCAAGTAAGGTGCGCTCGTGGATATTTCGATCGAAACGGCCGAAAACATCGCTCCAGAGAGCGGTTTTAGCGTCCACCTCTCTAACTTTGATGGCCCATTTGACCTTCTTCTTCAGCTGATCTCGCGCCACAAGCTTGATATCACTGAGGTCTCACTGAGCCTTGTGACCGATGAATTTATCGCCTACATCCGATCTCTGGAGGTCTCAGGTGAGGGATGGCGGTTAGATCAGGCGACTGAGTTTTTAGTCGTAGCTGCAACGCTCCTGGACCTCAAGGCTGCACGCCTACTCCCAAGCGGAGAGGTCGAGGATGAGGAAGATTTGGCTCTGCTTGAGGCTCGCGACATTCTCTTTGCCCGCCTCCTGCAGTACCGAGCCTTCAAAGAGATAGCAGCCTCATTCCAAACCATGATTGAGTCGGCGGACAAGGCCTTTCCACGCGTCGTTGCCCTAGATCCAGCGCTGTCAGCGCTTCTGCCAGAAGTTCTCATTGGTGTTGGGCCTGAACGCTTTGCCGCTATCGCTGAGCGCGTATTGACCCCCAAAACTCCTCCCGTGGTCGCCGTAGAGCACCTTCATATGGCCCTTGTGAGCGTCAGTGAGCAATCTAAGCTCGTTGTGGAGGCCCTCAGACAGTCGAAGACCATGAGTTTTCGCAGCCTTTGCCATGACGCAGATTCAACCCTCGTGGTTGTTGCTCGATTCTTGGCCCTTCTCGATCTCTATCGACAAGGTAACTTAAGATTTAACCAGGTGATCGCCCTGGGAGAGCTTCAGATCAGTTGGACAGGGTCAGACGAAGGCGATGTGGAGATAACAGATGAGTTTGATGTACCAGTAGCACCAATGGACGAGACAATAGAGGGTGAAAATGTCTAATGTAGAAGTTGATAGATCGATTGAAGCCATCCTTATGGTGGTTGATGAGCCGGTTACCGAGCTCACACTGGCCACAGTTCTCGAGGTGACAGTCGATGTAATCAAAGAGTCCCTCGAACGTCTTCAGGCTAGCTATGACGACCGTGGCTTCACTCTCAAGGCGATCAACGGGGGATGGCGCTTCTATAGCCACCCCGATTGCGCCTCCGCAGTCGAGAAATTTGTTCTTGATGGGCAGCAAAACCGTCTCACCCAGGCAGCTTTGGAGACCCTCGCGGTGATTGCCTACCGCCAGCCGGTCTCGCGAGCCAGGGTTTCGGCTATCCGTGGGGTCAATGTTGAAGCTGTAATGAAGACCCTGGTCACTCGAGGCCTTGTTGAGGAGTACGGGGTAGAGAATGAGACTGGGGCTATCTTATATAAGACGACCAGCTATTTCCTTGAACGTCTAGGGCTGAACTCTCTTGAAGATTTATCACCCTTGGCACCACATCTTCCTGATCTTGACGGGCTGGATGAGATTCTCGAGAGTTTGACGGATTAAACCGTCTCTTCTCCTGCCCCTTTTGCTAATTCCTGCAGCCCTGGCGTAAAGTAAGCGCATACGCCCACTCGGGCCAATCGCACGCCCCAAGACTGTCGAGAATGGATAGCCTGCATATGAGTCTTCTACGCCTGAACAAAATTATTGCCGATGCCGGAGTAACCTCACGCAGGGGAGCCGATGAGCTCATCATGGATGGTCGCGTCTCCGTCGATGGTCACATCATTAGAGAGCTCGGTGCAAAATTTGACCCTTCCGTGGTTAAAGTAATGGTTGATGGTGAGACAATTACTGTCACTATGTCTAAGTCTTATTTAGTACTTCATAAACCTAAAGGCGTTCTGTCTACGATGTTTGACCCAGAAGGGCGACCATCACTGGCGGACTTTATTGACCTCCGAAAAGAACGACTTTTCCATGTGGGCCGCTTAGATAAAGATTCGGAGGGGCTAATCCTCCTCACAAATGATGGCGATCTCACCTTCCGGGCTACCCATCCTTCTTATGGCCTAGTCAAGAGCTACATCATCGAGTTCGAAGGGGTGCTTGCCCCAGGGGTGGAGAAGATCCTTCTCAAAGGAATTGAACTCGAAGATGGTATGGGGCGAGTCCTTTCATTCAAACACCTATCTCCCCAATGGATCGAGGTCAGCATCCACGAGGGGAGATATCACATCATCCGTCGCCTGATGGAAGCTGTCGACGTACGGGTTACCCGACTCATCCGTACCAACTTCGGCCCGATCAGCTTGGGGGATACGCCACCTGGAAGATGGCGAGATCTCAATGACGGTGAATTGTTTAATCTACGTACCGCTTTAGATATAAAACCATAAATCTGTATCGTACCGATATCTCTATTTATCTATTTATAGACACAAATTCGATGGTTCCCTTTTTTATTAATATATCGATAAAAAACAGATTCAGTGCGCTCACTGAAGGGTATAAATATTCATTTATCGATATTTATGAGTCTTGCGCCATGACCCGGGGCCAGTAAGCGCCGAAAGTTTCTCACCTAGAATGCCTCGAAAACAATTAATAGATTTCTCGACATACCGTTATATATAGAGCAACATCTTGGCCCCTTTTCGGTCTATCCTTAGGCCATGTCACAGGTTCGAGCTATCAGGGGAGCTACCCAGTTAGAGGCCAACACCGCCTCAGCGATGGAGAGCGCGACGAAGGAGTTACTCCTTGAGATTCTGGCGGCAAACCAACTCACCCCAGAGGACTTGATTTCGGTCTTTCTGACTGTAACCCCCGACCTCAATGCCGCTTTTCCGGCTGCCTACGCAAGAGAGGTTGGATTCCAAGCGGTCCCACTTCTGTGCGCTGTGGAAATCGATGTACCTGGAGCGCTCGATCGCGTTTTACGCGTGATGATCCATTGCAATACTGAGCGAAATTCCGACCAAATTTCTCATATTTACCTCCACGGAGCCAAGGCTCTTCGACGAGATATCGCTCAATAACAATGGCAACTTCCCTCACTCATGTGCGGATCGTGGGCGCCGGTTTGATCGGAACCTCGATCGCCCTAGCTCTTCGTGCGACAGGGGTGAAGGTCACGCTCTGTGATTCCGACAGTCGAGCGCAATCACTGGCTCGCGACCTTATGGGCGACCAAAGCGTTGATGATGCCGCAATTGAGGATCTCTGTATCGTAGCTACACCTCCAAACTCCATCGCAGGGGTAATCGAGACTGAGTCTCATCGGAACTCTCAGTTGAGGGTTATGGATATAAGTAGCATTAAGACTAAACCTCAACATGACGTATCAAGTATCGGCTTCGATTTATCCTTCTTTGCCCCCACCCATCCAATGGCTGGACGCGAGGTGAGCGGTCCGCGGTCCGCCCGCGGAGATCTCTTTCAGGGGCGACCTTGGATTCTCTGTCTAGAAGGCGTGGATGCTGGTCTCTCAGAGCTTGTCCACGAGGTAGTTCGACGCTGTGGGGCGATTGCGATCGATCGATCAGTGGTAGACCACGACAAGGCGGTAGCGCTAGTGAGTCACCTTCCTCAGATGGTCGCATCTTTACTTGCAAGCCAATTAGCTGATAGCCAGGGGAGTGAGTTGGAATTGGCCGGAGCTGGACTTCGTGATTCAACACGAATAGCCGACTCCGATCCCGCGCTCTGGGCTCAGATTTTGGCCGGAAATAGCGCTGCGCTGCGGCCATTATTAATAAGTCTACAAAGCGATCTATCGCGCGCCATTGAGGGACTTGATGATCCGACCGTAATGGCGGAGTTAATCTCTAACGGCCAACGCGGAAGGGCGATGATTCCTGGCAAACACGGCGGTCAGGCGCGCAACTACACCTATCTCGACATTGTTATTGACGATAAGCCAGGACAGTTGGCAGCGATCATCGAGGCTTGTGCTGCGGCAAAGGTGAATATCGAAGATCTTGCAATCGAACATACTCCAGGGCAACAAACGGGCCTCATCACCTTGGCTTTCTCTCCCGAAGAGAGTGCAATCGTCGCCGCCCACCTCGAGAAAGAGGGATGGAAGGTTCATCCATCTCGGTAGAATAGACCTATACACGCGCACACGCGCACGATTTTCTCAGGTACCACCTTCAAGAAGTATTACTGAAAAGAGCTGCACAAATGATCGTCATTGCAATCGATGGTCCTAGTGGAGCCGGAAAATCAAGCACCTCTCGTGAAATCGCTCGTCGCGCTGGTTGGAATTATTTGGATACAGGTGCGCTGTATCGCGCCGTGACTTGGTTCGCACTTTCGATAGATAGCCAAGACGCGAAGGAAATTATTCAGGGCTTGAAAACCTCTCCGATTCGTTTTGTCGCAAATCCGGAAGATCCCAAAATTTTTTGCGGAGATGTAGACATCACAGATGAGATTCGTACTACTCGAGTCACTGATGCGGTGAGTGCAATCAGTGCGAACCCTGTCATCCGCCAAGAGCTTCTTGGTTTACAACATAAGATCATTGACAAAGCGAATCGAGGAATTGTTGTTGAAGGTCGCGATATCGGAACAGTTGTCGCACCAAAAGCACCAATGAAAATATTTCTGACCGCAGATCTAGAAGCACGTGCGACAAGGCGTGATGCTGAGCTTGCAGATGCTTCTCAAGGTGTAGATGCCGTAGGTCAATCTTTGAGTAATCGTGATCACGTTGACTCCACGCGGGTAGTATCTCCGTTAGCAGCTGCAGACGACGCGGTTGTTATTGATTCCACTCTGCTTGATTTGAATGAAACAGTTGAACGAATTTGGGAGTTGCTGAAAGAGAGAAATCTTCTTGGTCTACCAATCGTTGCAATTTTAGGGCGACCTAATGTTGGTAAATCAACTCTCATCAATAGATTTCTTGGAAGACGCGAAGCGATCGTCGAAGATACTCCTGGTGTGACCCGTGACCGAGTTCAATACGAGTGTGAGTGGAACAATCGTCGATTCATTGTTATGGATACTGGGGGATGGGAATCTAAACCCGATGGTATTTCGGTTCAAGTTTCAGCAGGTGCAGAGCTAGCTATGCAAGAGGCTGACGTTCTTTGCTTTGTTGTTGATGCCCAGGTTGGAGCTCTGGATGAGGATGATGTTCTTGTTCAGGAGCTTCGCAAAGCCAAGAAACCCACGATTTTAGTTGCAAATAAGGTGGATGGAGACTCTGATGAGTCGGATGCTCACGCGCTCTGGAATATCGGATTAGGTGAACCACACTTTGTTTCGGCACTTCATGGTCGCGGAAGTGGAGATCTACTTGATCTGATTGTTAAGGAATTGCCCGAAGTTGGAGGAGCGCAAGCTCAAGATGGTTATCGACGAATTGCTCTCATCGGTCGACCAAATGTTGGCAAGTCTAGTTTATTGAATGCTCTCGCAGGAGAATCGCTTTCAATCGTCGATGATGTTGCGGGGACAACGCGTGATCCTGTCGATTCACTTATTGATTTCGGCGGGTCAATCTGGCGCTTTGTCGATACCGCTGGATTAAAGAAACGTGCAAACCAAGCAAGCGGTACGGATTACTACGCAACTCTGCGCACGCAGGCAGCGCTAGAGCGTTGTGAATGCGCAGTGGTAGTTCTTGATGCATCTCTCCCAATTTCTGAGCAAGATTTACGAGTGATCACGATGGTGGAAGAAGCCGGTAAAGCACTTGTCCTCGTTATGAACAAGTGGGATCTCGTTGATGAAGATCGAAGAGACCAGTTAGATAAGGAAATTGAACGCCACCTGGATCAAGTTGAGTGGGCTCAGAGAGTAAATGTCGCTGCCAAGACCGGTTGGCACCGTGATCGTTTGGCACCTGCTATTCGTACCGCTCTCGATTCATGGGAGCGACGAGTACCAACTGCAAAGCTTAATTCTTTCTTAGGTGCTCTCATCGGCGCTACACCTCCACCGGTTCGTGGTGGGAAACAGCCGAAAATTTACTACGCGACGCAAGCTGGAATTTCGCCTCCAAAATTTGTTGTGTTTTCTAGTGGCTGGATCGAGCCTTCATACCGTCGATTTATCGAAAGACGATTGCGTGAAGAATTTGGTTTCCCAGGTACACCCGTCATGGTTGCGATTCGCGTGAAAGAGCGCGACAAGGGGAATGGCTAGTCGGTATGGCGTCATCGATAGCCACGTGGCCCAACGCCCTTACGGGGTTGCGCGCTCTCGGTATTCCACTCTTTGTTTATCTAGCGCTAGTGCCTGAATATGACGGTTGGGCGATCGCTGTTCTGGCAGTTGGGGGAGCTACTGATTATTTCGATGGAAAATTGGCCCGTGCTCTCGGACAGGAATCAAAACTAGGGGAGATTCTGGATCCGACAATAGATCGCCTATACATTCTCGCGACCTTGATTGTTCTCTATATGCGTGAAGCAATTCCACTCTGGCTCATCGCAACTCTCATCGCTCGCGATGGAGTGTTAGCGGTGGTAGCCCTCGTGCTGGCGGCTAAGGGTAAAGCTCCGCTTAAGGTCACATTCGTAGGCAAAGCGGCGACATTCAACCTTCTTTATGCTTTTCCATTCCTTCTTCTCGCGCTGAGTGATTCGTTGCTTGGGGATATCGCCTTTGTTCTCGGCTGGGCATTCGCGGTTTGGGGTGTGGCTCTCTATGTGGCAACTGGAGTTTCATACTTCCTCACCGCGTTAAAAACTATTAGAGTGTGATCAAAGTTTTCTGACCGTTCTCTTTTGGAGAACTACAAACAAGGAGAAGTAGATGTCACTCATTCCTGACGGGCTTAGATACACCAAGGAACATGAGTGGGTGAAGGAGAGTTCTCCAACAGTTATTCGGATGGGTATCACCGATTATGCCCAAGGTGCTCTTGGTGACATTGTGTATGTTCAGTTACCCAAAGTGGGCGATGTAGTTGTGGCAGATAAAGTTTGTGGCGAAGTCGAATCAACAAAAAGCGTCTCGGAGATCTTTTCTCCAGTGAGCGGAACTGTCATCGCGATCAACGAGTCTCTTGAGGCCAATCCTGAAGTACTCAACACTGACCCGTACGGGGCTGGTTGGTTGGCCGATATCGAAGTCTCGACAGCACCTGAAGGTTTACTATCAGCTGACGGTTACCGTCAAATTACCGCGTAGATCTGCGCTAAGCCCGACTCTTTTTTCCGCTTGATTTATCCCTGTCAGCGTTCTAGTGTCAGCCTTCAGTTGATGTTGAGCTATCTCTAGAGCGTAAGAAAGCGGGTGATTCATGGCATCTCAAGATGATCGTGAACTCACCACAACTCTACGTTTGGGTTCACAGCCAGAAGTTTCACCAACAGAAAGCGCTCTCTTCGAGAGTTACCTCTCTGCAGCTTCCGGTGATGAGCGGGCTATCCTCGAGGAGATTACCAACGGATCTCGCGATAAATCTATGTTGATCATCTTTAAGGGACCAGCGAAAGGTTCTAGATATCTCATAACTCGCGTAGGAGCCACAATTGGTCGCTCACACGAGAGCGAGATTTTTCTTGATGATGTAACGGTATCTCGTACACATGCAGGAATTACCTTTGACGAACAGCAGGTGTGCTTTGTCCTTACTGATCGTTCAAGTTTAAATGGAACCTATATCAACGGTTCAGTAGTTGAAGAAGCACACTTAAGTCATGGTGATGAGGTACAGATCGGTAAATTCCATCTGCTCTTCATTACCGGACAGAAATAATTTACAGGGGAGAGACAGATGAGCGTTCCAGCACGTGCCTATTTAAGTATCGGTGAAGTTCTTTCAAAGCTTCGTGGTGACTTTCCAGATATCACTATCTCAAAAATTCGCTTCCTTGAATCTGAAGGGTTGATTGAACCGCAACGCACCCCGTCTGGCTATCGTAAGTTCACTAGCGCAGATATGGAACGACTTCGCTACGTTCTTCTTGCACAGCGAGACCATTACCTTCCATTGAGAGTAATCAAAGAGAATCTTGACGCCATGGACCGTGGCTTAGAGCCAGCCCCTCTCTCTGGTGGCGGGGCGAGTCCTCGTCCAGCATTAGGTTTAGCCACAGTTGACGGAGAACTATCGCCTTCGAATTTTGCTCCATCTGCAGATATGCGTCTTTCGCGAGATGAACTCGTTAAGGCTTCCGGAGTTACAGATGCTGCACTCACTGAACTTGAGAGCTTCGGACTGATTTCAATTCGTGGTCGTCACTACGATGCTGATGCTCTTTCAGTAGCGACTGCAGTTGCTGCAATGTCAGCATTCGGAATTGAACCACGCCATCTTCGTTCATTTAAATCAGCGGCAGATCGCGAGATAGGTTTAATCGAACAGGTCATCACGCCTTTGAATCGCCAGAAGAACTCTGACTCCAAAGCACGAGCCGAGGAAGTCTCCAAGGAGATCGCTGCACTCTCAATTCGATTGCATGCATCCCTTGTTCGCGCAGGCTTGAATCGTCCACGATAGAGTCGCGTCATGAGCGATGAGGCCACTCCATTCATTAGCATGGAGGTAGTTGGAGTCCGCATTGAGATGCCCTCTAACCAGCCGATCGTCTTACTCAAAGAGATTGATGGCGCACGCTTCCTTCCCATCTGGGTGGGTGCAGCTGAAGCCACAGCTATTGCATTCGCCCAGCAAGGCATCAATCCAGATCGGCCACTGACTCATGATTTGATGCGCGATCTTTTGCAGACCCTTGATGCCACGCTGCTCGCAGTTCAGATCACTCACTTACGTGACGGCGTCTTCTTTGCCACTCTCCAGCTACGTACTCATGAGGATGCCTCCTTGGCGCTCTCGGCGCGACCATCTGATGCCATTGCGCTAGCACTGCGAAGTCAGAGCAATATCGTGGCGTCTCGAGATTTGGTTGAGCAGGTGGGCATTGAGATCCCAGAACGGCTCATCCAAGAGATGGATGCAGATGGCCAGCCGATCGAAGCCCCGAGTGCCGACTTAGAGGCTTTCCGTGAGTTTTTAGATCAGATCAATCCAGAGGACTTCGCAGGATAAGTCTAAACCTCTAGTTGAGGTTTGCCTCGTGTCGGTCATTGAATGAGGCAAGAGGGCTGCGTATATTTGCTTACCAGAGCAGCTCTTCCCCAAGAGAAATGAGAAACTCGTGACCTCCCCAGTTACGCCAGGTACACCAGAGATCGGTTATCGCGGAGCTACAGCATGTTCTGCCGCTGGAATTTCTTACCGTCAGCTCGATTATTGGGCGCGTACCGGACTTGTTGAACCAAGCGTGAGAAGTGCAACAGGTTCTGGAACTTCACGACTTTATGGTTTTCGTGACATTCTCGTTCTAAAAATTGTTAAGCGCTTACTCGATGCTGGAATTTCATTGCAAAACATTCGTACCGCTGTAACTCATTTGCGCAGTAGGGGAGTAACTGAGTTGGAGCGCATCACTTTGATGAGTGATGGCGCTTCAATTTACGAGTGTGCAAGCGCTGACGAAATCGTTGACCTTCTCGCAGGCGGACAAGGTGTATTCGGAATCGCGGTAGGCAAGGTTTGGCATGAAGTAGAAGGGTCATTGGCAAACCTTCAAGGCGAGGTTGAAGGTTCACCTGCGCGTGTTGAAGGTAACGATGAACTTTCAATGCGCCGCAAGGCTAAAGGCGCGTAAGCAAGCTTTCCCCTCTATATTTCTCCTCTGCGAAGTCAACAGGGGGTTTAGTGGCTATCGAGCGCAAGTTTGAGGATCGACATATTGGTCCGACACATCGTGATGAACTGGCGATGCTTAAAGCCCTTGGCTATGAAGATTTAGAAAGTTTTATCAGCGAGGTAGTTCCTTCAAATATTGCCATCAAAGGTGTTATTGAAGCGTCGATAGATGCTGGCGTTACCGAAGTTGAAGCGATTTCTGAACTGAAGGTATTGGCATCCAAAAACAAAGTTCTCACTTCGCTCATCGGTACTGGTTACTACGGGACCATCGTTCCGCCCGTGATTAAACGTAATGTTCTAGAAAATCCTGCCTGGTACACGGCATACACGCCGTACCAACCCGAGATTTCACAAGGTCGCTTAGAAGCTCTCTTTGCATTTCAAACTATGGTCTGCGAACTCACTGGACTAGATATTTCAAATGCCTCGATGCTCGATGAATCTACTGCGGCAGCTGAAGCGATGACTCTCGCACGACGATCTTCAAAAATGGGTGATGACGCAGTGTTTCTCATCGAAGAGCATGTTCACCCACAAACGAAAGCTGTGGTGATCACTCGAGCTAAGCCTTTAGGAATCACTGTCGTTGAGATTGATTCTGGACATGTTGCACGTGATGGATATGAGGGCGAATTCTTTGGAGCGCTCGTGCAATATCCAGATACCACTGGTGAAATTGTTGATTACTCTAAATTTGCAACGTATGCGCATGAACATGGCGCATTGGTGATTGCCGCGACAGATTTACTCGCTCTCACATTGTTGAAAGCTCCGGGGGAGTGGGGCGCAGATGTTGCAGTTGGAACCTCTCAACGATTTGGTGTACCGATGGGATTCGGTGGCCCGCACGCAGGATTCTTAGCAGTGCGATCCGGGCTAGAACGTTCTATGCCTGGAAGACTTGTCGGACAGAGCATTGACTCCACGGGAGCGCCGGCTTTTCGTCTTGCTCTTCAAACTCGTGAGCAACATATTCGCCGAGACAAGGCGACTTCGAATATTTGTACTGCTCAGGCTCTGCTCGCCAATATGAGTGCTTTCTATGCAATGTGGCACGGCCCAGAAGGACTTAAGGGGATTGCTTCTCGCGTACATGCTTTCGCATCGCGTCTACAAAGTGCAACTGGATCGCTCAATGACAATGTATTCGATACCGTCACTGTTCCGGTTAAAGATGCTGAGGCAATTCATGCAAAGGCCATTGAATCTGGATTCAATTTTGCGCGAGTCAGTCAGGGCGAAGTGCGTATCTCATTTGATGAAGAGACGACAGAGAAAGATTTCGCGGCGATCTTGCAAATCCTGGGCGCAACAGAGGCAAGTGCAACAGATCTTCCTCCAGCGCTTCTGCGAACTTCGAAGTTCCTCACGCATCCGGTTTTCAATACCAATCACTCAGAAACTGCAATGATGAGATATCTGCGCAATCTGGCAGATCGCGATTTAGCACTCGATCGCACAATGATTCCCCTCGGTTCATGCACGATGAAGCTCAACTCGGCGACTGAGATGGAAGCGGTCTCTTGGCCAGAATTTTCGAAGTTGCACCCATTTGCTCCTGCAGATCAGAGCGTTGGTTCGCGTGAGCTTATTGAGCAACTATCGAAGTGGCTTATCTCAATCACAGGTTACGACGCAGTTTCGCTTCAGCCAAACGCTGGTAGCCAAGGCGAATTTGCGGGTTTGTTAGCAATCCGTAATTATCACGATTCACGCGGAGATCAGAATCGAACAATCTGCCTCATTCCATCCAGTGCACACGGTACTAACGCCGCAAGTGCAGTCATGGCTGGCATGAAGGTTGTAGTCATAGAATGCGACGAGAGCGGAAACGTCAGCGTCGCCGATATCAAGGCGAAAATTGCCGAACACCACGACAACTTAGCGGCGCTCATGATCACTTATCCAAGTACTCACGGAGTGTTTGAGAGCGCAGTCAGTGACATCTGTGCACTGATCCATGATGCTGGCGGACAGGTGTATGTGGATGGCGCCAATCTCAATGCGTTAGTTGGAGTTGCTCAGCCTGGGAAATTTGGCGCTGATGTTTCTCACCTTAATCTTCATAAAACATTTGCGATTCCTCATGGCGGTGGGGGACCAGGTGTTGGACCTGTGATCGCAAGAGCGCACTTAGCTCCGTTTTTACCTAACCATCCGATGGATGCAGATGCAGGACCTGCAACAGGACCTGGTCCGGTATCTGGTGCACCATATGGGTCTGCAAGCATTTTGCCGATCTCATGGGCCTACATCCGCCTTCTTGGTGGAGCAGGACTTACTCATTCAACAGAGGTAGCAATTCTCTCCGCAAATTACATGGCAGCGCGACTACACGATTCATTCCCGATCCTATATACAGGCGCACACGGGCGAGTAGCTCATGAATGTATTCTCGATATCAGACCATTAACGGCGCTCTGTGGGGTATCAGTGGACGACATTGCCAAACGATTAATGGACTTTGGTTTCCACGCACCGACGATGTCCTTTCCGGTCGCAGGTACCCTGATGATCGAACCAACTGAATCCGAAGATATCAACGAGATACACCGCTTCATCGACGCCATGATTGCAATTCGTGGAGAGATACAAGAGATCATTGATGGGGAAGTCACCATCGAGGCCAGCGCTCTCCGTAATGCACCACATACAGGACGCGCCGTGACATCTTCCGAATGGGATCGCGCATACAGCCGTGAAAAAGGTGGTTATCCAGCACCTTTGGATGGCCTTGTGGCGGGCGAACTTATTGGTGCACGAATGAAGTATTGGCCACCTGTTGGTCGTATTGATGGCGCACACGGCGATCGAAATCTGATCTGTGCTTGTACGCCGATCTCGGATTACGCATAAATCAAAGGGGAAGGCTCAGCGGGGATGGGCAAATTTCTCTTACTTTACATAATGTAACTTATCGGCGTTTCGTCTCACACGGCGATTGATGCCCCAGCGAGTTGTCTGGATTAGCGCCTCAATGACTATCGCCCGTGACATTTTTGAAACTCCATTGATTCTTTCAACAAAGGTAATCGGAACTTCGGTCGCCTGTGCGCCGGCTAAATGAGCAGCTAAAGCCATCTCGATTTGAAAGCAATAGCCGGTTGCATCCATCTCAGTGAGATTGAGCGATTCAAGCAATTGTCGACTATAGATGCGAAAACCACCTGTGAGGTCGGCAAGTTTTATTCCAAGGGCGAATGAGGCGTACCTGGTGCCAGATTTAGAGAGTAATTGGCGTGATTTCGGCCAGTTAACCACCGATCCGCCGTCGATCCAGCGAGTTCCAAGAACTATCGATTTTCCAGGAGAGATAGCGGCAAACATCGCAGGCAGATCAGCAACTCGATGTGAACCATCCGCATCCATCGTGATGAACTGATCGTATCTTCCATCTGGAAGTACGCGAGCAAAACCAGCTCGGTAGGCATTACCTAAACCATCCTTGCGCTCTCTCTTTAAGACGTAAACCCAATCGAGAGCAAGTGATTCAACAATCTCTGCAGTTTTGTCGGGTGAGTTATCGTCAATTACGGTGACATCAAAATTGTATTCACCGCTATCTCGCAAGGCCTTGAGCCCGTTGATGAGCTCTACAACGGTAGAAGCTTCGTTGTAGGTCGGAATCAGAATCATCGCCTTCATCGAGACCTCATCTTACGCAAAATGAGTGGAAAAAGCATGGAGATGAGGAGAACCATTCCAGGAGCAAATCCCCCAAGTCGATTAGCAAGAGTTCGAGCCGAGTTCGATCGAAGTTCGCCTGATAATTGTGCAGCAACATTCTCGGATGTTCTGCTCAGAACTTCCCCATTGATATCAATGTGGGCAGAAATACCGATTGTTGAAACACTCACAATTTCACGTGCATTCTCGAACGCACGCAGTCGAGTGATCTGCAACTGCTGAGCACTCTCAGATGTGTCGGCAAAGGTTGCGCTATTGGTTTGTGCAACAAGCGCCTGGGATTTCTTTGACGCATTCTGTACGAGCGAATCAGATAGAAGTTCGTAGCAAATGACAGGTGCTAATTGGAATCCATCGACAACATGGTTATCAACCCTCTCGCCCACTTTGAAGTCGACAACATCATCAACGTAGGGAGAGATAAGCCGAGCAATAGGCCTAAGTGGCATGTACTCGCCAAAAGGGGTGAGATATTGCTTTGAATAATAGGAAACCACTTCCCCACTGTCGCTGTACATCAGCGAAACATTCTCAAGTTGACCACTCTGGCGAGTAATAGCTCCAGCGATAAGAGGAATGTTGAGTGTGGAAGTGAGACTTTCTATGGAGTTTTTCACTTTTGAATTGGCAAAGGGATCTACGTCAATTGCATTTTCCGGCCAGATGATGACATCCGCACCACTCGATTCAGCTTTTTGCGTTTCGGAAAGATGAAGGTTAAAGACAGCTTCAGCCCGATCGTTAAAGGAGAGTCCTACTGAAGGAGTGTTTCCTTGGATTCCAAGAAAAGAGATCCGCTCCTGAGATGAGTAAGCATTGTTCAACAAAAGCGGCAGAGCAATCGCTAACAGAAGCGGAAAAACCATCTTTCTTTCAAACTTAACCAACATCGACGCAATAGATAAAACCCAAGCGGACAAGAGAAGTGCTCCCCCGATTGAAATCACGGACGCGTACGGAGCATCGGCTTGCGAAAATGCGATGCGCATCCACGAAAACCCACCGAATGGAAAGAGTGATCGCACCTCTTCGATCGCGAGCAGAGCAGGAACAAACCAAAAAATATTCTTTGTATATCGACCGACTAAGCCAAGTGGAAGATAGAAAAGCCCATGAAGTAGGGCAAGGAAGGCCAGCGGAACGAGACCGACATACTTACCGGCCCACCAAAGAGTAATCGCGCTGCTAATGAAACCAAAAAGAAAAACTCGCCGGTAGAGATTCTCCCCTCTCTGACAAACTCTTAACAAAATGGCATATGAGATCGGCGCAAGAAACCAAAAGCCTATTGGTTCAAAAGAGAATGCGAAAAGAACCCCCGCTAGTGCAGCTACCACTTGAGAGCCGAAATCAATCGATCAACGCTAGCCCCCAAAGCGTATTGATCTTTGAGTTGATAAATCGTCGAAAAATCTTTCGGAGCTTGTGGGAGAGAAATTTCCAATGCAGGAAGAGGAACATTGCGAGCACAGTTCACAACAGTCGGAGCTATTTTGAGATAATCGATACCTGCGATGATCTTCTTAGCCAAGGCAGATGGCAATCGACTATCGCCTTCGTGGGCAGCTGCGATTGCATCCTCTGCTGATGCAAAGTGCGTAGCAATTAGGGATGCGCCCTTTTCACCAATACCTTTTACTCCAGGTAGGCCATCCGAGGGATCTCCTCGAAATGTTGCATAGAGAGCGTATCGTTCCCCCGGTATCGCATACTTTTCGGCGATGAATTTTAAGTCGACCAAATCGTGCGCAGAAATACCTTTTGCTAGATATGCCACTTTGATATCGCGCTTATCATCGACAAGCTGAAAGAGATCTCGGTCGCCAGTAACTATTCGTGTTGGGCCTTTCTGTGTATCGGCATACGTTGCCATTACATCGTCGGCCTCAAAATCATCGACTCCGACCATCGGCAATCCAAATTCGTCGAGGAGATCGAGCAATATTGGAATCTGCGGAGTCAAAGTGTCTGGTTCGGCCTCTTCTTCGCTATCTTCATCTTCAAGTCGGTTCGCTTTGTATTCGGGAATCAGATCAACTCGCCACGATGGTCGCCAATCTCCATCTAGGCAGACTACTAAGCGATTTGGATTGTAAATTGAGATCAGGCGCGCAGTCATGTCCAGAAACCCGCGGATAGCATTTACTGGGGTTCCATCGGGTGCAACCAAGGTATCTGGCATTCCGTAGTAAGCCCGATACCAGAGAGATCCGCTATCTAAAAGCATGAGGGTCATAAGTCCGCCAACATATAAGAAATAACGCCTCTGTCCAAACGGGCTACACCTTCACGGCACGTTTTACGTAACTCAGGGCTTGCACCAGCAATTTGAGTCAGAAGATCAATGAGTTGCTTAGTCGAACGGACGAAGTCGCCGACTGACATATCGCTTCCTTTAAGAACACTCTGTAAGGTGTTGCCCTGCGCCCATTTGTAGGAGATGAAGGCAAATCCAAAATCAGGTTCGTGTTGGGTTTTCACACCAAATCGTTCCTCAATCTCCTCTAACTCACTCCATATTGCGACTATTGAAACAAGCGCTTGTGCAACATTGTTATGAGGCATCTTAGGTGCGTAATTCTCCGATGAGCGCGATTGGAAGATCATCGCTGAGGCGACGGCAACAAGCTCTTGTGCGGAGAGGTTATTGAGAACCCCTCGCCTAATCGCCTCGGTAAGAAGAAGATCTGACTCTGCATATATTTTAGAAAGAATCTTTCCTTGCTCCAGAGTCTTCTCACCCTCAATGTATTTGAGATGGGTGAGAACATCACAGATGCGATCGAATGTTTTTGCGATCACGTGGGTACGATTTTCAACTCGTCCGCGAAGTCCCTCGGATTCACGTCTCACTCTCTCGGCTCTCTCGGCGATACGTGCATGAGACTCTCTATCATTACAAGAGTGGCATGGGTGATTACGAAGTCCCTTGCGCAGGCCCTCCATCTCGGATTCGAGGAATCTACGTTGCTTCTGATCAATCGTTCTTCGCGCATCACGCTTTGAGAGTAAACGTTCAATCTCTTTAATGTCACTTCGCATCCGCGCATACTCAGCGAAATCACCTAGATGGCAATTGACATCGGCCATCAGCTCGTTGATCGCTCCTTCATTTTTCTTTATCTGCCGTACCAATCCAACAACTGCGCGATCCGCTTGGAATTGAGCGAAAGATGATTCTAAAGAACCACGTGCTCGCTCGCGACCAAAGCGATGGATCAAGTTAATTGCCATGTTGTAAGTGGGAGTAAATGAAGACCGCAATGGATATGTGCGAGTTGAGGCAAGGCCTGCAACCATTGCACTATCTACTGTTGGAGACCACTGCACAATCGCATTTCCTTCTATATCGATTCCACGACGACCAGCGCGACCGGTCAGTTGGGTGTACTCCCCTGGAGTGATTGGAACATGGGCTTCACCATTCCACTTGGTTAGCTTTTCAAGAATCACAGTTTTTGCCGGCATGTTGATACCTAGAGCCAGAGTTTCAGTCGCAAAGACAGCCTTCACCAATCCGCGCTTGAAGAGATCTTCAACGGTTTCCTTAAAGCTAGGAAGTAAACCAGCATGATGTGCGGCGATACCACGTTCAAGTGCGTCCAACCATTCGTCATAGCCCAAAATATCAAGATCCTCTTGGGCGAGATTTGCATTCAGGCGCGATGCGGTCTCAACGATCAGCTTTCTTTCCTCTGTATTCGTCAACCTAAGACCCGAGAGAACGCACTGTCGTACTGCGGCGTCGCAAGCGGCGCGAGAGAAAATAAAAGTAATTGCCGGCAGTAATCCTTGTCGATCAAGTGTTTCGATGATCTCCGGTCGAGATAGCTTGTTCTCAGATTCATCAAACCGCTCACGCCGATGTCGAGGCATCTTCACTTTGCGCATTGATTCACGTTCAAGTGCCAATAGTTCAGGATTAATTTTTCCAGGCTCTTTAAAGAGGTCAATCAGTCGATTTCCAATGAGGACATGCTGATACAACGGGATCGGGCGGATCTCAGAGACTATGACATCGGTTCCACCACGTACTGTCCCCAGCCACTCTCCGAATTCTTCTGCATTTGAAACGGTCGCACTGAGTGAGATGACCTGAACCGACTCCATGAGGTGAATCAGAACTTCCTCCCACACCGCACCCCTGAACTTATCTGCTAAATAATGCACTTCATCCATCACTACCGATTGCAAGTTCGTCAACGTTGAAGATCCCGCATAGAGCATGTTGCGCAGAACTTCAGTGGTCATGACAAGTATTGGAGCTTCTGAATTAACATTGGTGTCACCAGTGAGAAGACCTACGTTCTCATCACCAAACTTGTTTACGAACTCGGCGAACTTCTGATTTGAAAGAGCCTTAATCGGCGTGGTGTAAAAACACTTCTTCCCTTTTTCCAGAGCTAGGAAAGCTGCGAACTCACCTACGACGGTTTTTCCCGCCCCGGTTGGTGCGGCCACGAGAAGGCCATTGCCATCTTCAACACAATGCAGAGATTGGATTTGAAAATCGTCAAGTGGGAAATCAAAACCTTGAGAAAATTTCAATGTGAGTGGGTGCGAAGACCGAACTTTAGCCGCCGCCATCCGCTCTGCTGGAGTGCTCATCCTGCCCACACCTTCAACGCGTTACTCACGCAGCTGGCTGAAAGGGGCAAGGTCGAGATCGGTTCACCATCTGCGAAAGATGACCCAGAGCCAATTATTTCGACTTCTTGGCATCGATAGAAAGTGACAGCCGGATGACCGACGTGCCTGCCGGTGTAGACCTTTGGGAAAACTTTGAGAAGTTCTGCTCGAGAAACTTTTCCGAGAACCATTACATCAAAGAGACCATCATTGAGATTCGCATCTGGACAGACTTTCATCCCCCCACCGTAACTTGGTCCGTTGGCAACCGTCACCAAAGTTGCATCGACCTCGATTGGCTTTCCGTCTAGGCAGATTTGATATTGGTGAGTAGCTAGTGAAAGAATTTTTTCGATCAACGCAATGTTGTATCTCATTCGACCTCTTGGCCATCTCATGGTGTTCGCCCTCTCGTTAACGAGTGCATCAAAACCTGTTGAAAGAATCGCGGCAAACCAAGTCTGATCAACTCGCCCCAGATCAATCGAACGAACATCAGTACTCGAAATGAGGCTTAGTTGTTCTGCCAGAGACAGCCGATGGATGCCTATTCCGCGTGCAAAGTCATTTCCTGTTCCGCACGGGATCACACCAAGCGGAATTTCTCTGGGAACAACATGCTGCAGGATCTCATGTACAAAACCGTCGCCACCAAAGGCCACGACACCGGAAACTGATTGGTGTTGGAGCTCGTCTACAAACTTTGAACGAAAGTTATCCAACGAATTACCCTCAACAAGCGACACGGAGATTCCAACGCTAGTGAAATATCTCTCCGCAGCAATTGCGCGCTTGCGAGCGTAACCTCTTCCAGATCTTGGATTAATCGCCAGAATCAGCACGTAAAGCCTTCTTTTCGCGCCTGCGATCATTCATGAGTGCGATCAAACCCGCCAGAAAATAGAGAGCAATCAGGGGCACGGCTAGCGCAATCATTGTTAACGGATCTGGACTTGGAGTGAAGCCAGCGACGAAGAGAGTAATGATAAAAATCCAGATTCGCCATGGCCGCAGAATCCCCTTACCTGATATCGCACCTATCAAATTCAAGGCAACGAGGAAGACAGGAAGTTCGAAACCAAGACCGAAGAAAAAGATTGTCCGCGTGACAAAATCTAAGTAGTCATCGAATTTGACCAAGTTATTGAGTGCATCAGGTGTGAAGCCAAAGAGGACACGAATTGCTAGAGGCAAAATCGTGTAGCCGAAATAGGCTCCTACGCTAAAGAATGGAGTTGCAGCTATGAGAAAGAGAATTGAATTGCGTTTCTCTTTCTTGTGAAGGGCTGGGGCGATAAATGCCCACAGCTGATAAAGCCATATTGGCGCAGCTAGCAATAAGCCGGTGAGAATTGCAACTTTAATATGCAAATTAAGTGGACCGAGAACGCCATTAATGTAGAGCGCGCCGCAATTATCGGCCCCGCTCTCCTGCGCCAATTTTAGATCGCAAACAGGTTTGGCAAGCGTTGTAATTATTGGGGTGTAATAAACCCAGCCAACAATCGCTGCAATTGAAATCGCTGCTGCACTTCTGACAACGCGTTTACGCAATTCGCGCAAATGCTCCAGAAGGGGCATACGACCGCCTGTGGTGGTCGACATAAAAGTTACGCTGAAGCTTGACCGTCTTGGTCGGGCTTCTTGTCGTCCTTCATATCCTTCATCTCTGATTTGAAGATCTTGAGAGACTTACCCAAAGATCGGGCTGAGTCAGGAAGTCGCTTCGCTCCGAAAAGTAGAATGATGACTACGAGAACGAGCAAGATGTGGGTAGGTTCTTTGAGGAACACGAGACTCTCCTTCTTGGCGCTTTCGCGCCTGCAACAGATGGTTAAGGCTATCGCACCCTATTCGTAAAGAGCCAAGGTTGCATCAATACTCTGGCTGAATAGCTGTCGAATTTCCTGTGGCTCTTCAATGGATAATGAGCCTGCCCCGGCCATGATCGAGCGGATAAGCCACTCCTGCGAAAACGCCTCGAGACTCACGCTATCACCGACTCGTAGGTCGGAGTAGGCAAGACCGAAAGCCTCGGCGGTAGCGCGGTCCAGTGTTCTCACAATCGCACCAACGCGGATTCTCTCGGTCTGATCCGATGAGGAAGCAGAAAATTCTTCTGACTTTTCACTCACCGATACCTCGACGATGCGATCTATCCGGAATGTGCGCATTCCCTTGGAGGTGTGGCAATATCCTCGAAAGTACTCAACATCATTTTCGTTATAGAAGTCGTAAGCAGTAACAATACGTTTTGTCTCTTGATCTGAAGTAGTTGAGTAATAAGTCATCTCAACCGAGACGCGCGTGGCAATCGAAGTTGATATCACCGATCTATGTGCCGTGGATGGGGTGGAGGCTATTGAAATATTTGCATCAATCTCCTTGCGCAACTTAGTCGAAAGAGCGTCGATGCGAACGCTCATATCGGCACCGAGTTTCAGAGATCCATCCCGCAAAAGATCGAGCCCCAAAGCGAGTGCAACAATCTCCGAACTAGACATAGTTCGTATATATGCCAACGGTGCTGCGTTTCGAATTGTTACAAATCCTGAATCAAAATTGAGATCAATCAACTCGAGCGGCGTGTAGCCCGGAAGTCCGCACATCCATAGGGTATTAAGGTCATCCAACATCACATCATTGGAAACCTTAAAGTGCTGAGCCAGCTCACTCAGGGCGATACCTTGATGGGAAAGCAAGAAGGGAACCAAGTCTAATAATCGTGAAGTCTGCTCCAGAGGGGTCGTCTGTGATTTAGCCATGAACTGCGCGCATTTCTTTCAGAGAGCTAATTATATTTTCCCGCAGAGAAATGGGTTCCTTCACGATTACATCATCACGGTGCCACAAAATACTTCGTAACAACCAGGATAGATCAAGTATCGGAAGAGAAATTACGTCCCATTCCTCCTCCGAATCAACCAAAGTTCCTATTGCACGAAGCTGGTGGCCGCGATTCTTTCTTACCTGAATTAGAGCTATCTCTTTGGCCCCCTCATCGTTCATAACCGGAAGCCGATCAGGTATCTCGAAAGCTTGAGACTTCTTGCTTACCTTTATCTCGGTGACAATTCGATCAAGACGGAAGGTTCTTAATGAGTCCTTGTCGAGATCTCTCCCCACTAAGTACCAAGATCCGGATTGACCGCGCAACGAATATGGTGCTACGCGGCGCACCTTTATCGAAAGATCGGCACTTACATACTCGAAATCAATCTCTGATCGACGAATGATTGCGTCGGTGATGAGAGAAAAGTTCTCATTCGTTCCACTGGCTAGTGGAGTGAGTAACGACAGCGCTTCTGAATCTGACTCGACGCCGATAGAGGCAAGTTTAACGAGAGCAGAAGTAGATTCCTTTTCCAGTGCAGCCCCTGACCAAGCAGATGCCGCAAGGGAGAGAAGAGCGAGATCGGTTCCATCTAAATCACCAAGATCTAGCTGATAACTCGATGGGGTGATTCGGTATCCCGCCTCATCTTCAAAGAGAGGATCAAAAGTACCGAGTTCAATCTCGATTCCAAGGCTGCGGAGATCATCTTTATCGCGCTCAAACATACGCTCCATAGCTTCTGGTGCGCCTTCATATCCTTCAACGGTACGAAATATTTCACTCTTGGTCAGGTATCTTCTTGTGGCAAGGAGAGCGATCGTTAAATTAACAAGGCGCTCACTCTTCTGCGACACCGTAGGCACCTTTTGCTGGTCGTCGACGTCGTGCGAGAACTTCTACACCCGGAGCCATGCGTCGACTTTGGATGAGAAACCCCGTGTGACCAATCATTCTTTGTTGAGGACGAACCGCGAGCCCCTCGTGATGCCATCCCCGAACAATTGTTTCTGAACTCTCGGGCTCGGTGAAATGCCCATCGTTTTTTAGCGCCTCCGCTGTGGCAGATAACTGCGTTGTCGTAGCAACATAGGCAAGGAAGACTCCCCCTGGACGCAAAACCTTTGCTGCCATTTCTACGCACTCCCACGGTGCAAGCATGTCGAGAATCACTCTGTCATAAACTTTGCTGTTATCAATATCTTGCACTGAACCAACTGTGAGTGACCACTGATTTGGCAGAGAACCGAAATAGTTCGAAACGTTTGCCCGCGCAATATCGGCGAAATCTTCTCGTCTTTCATAGGAATCCAAGGAACCATGAGAGCCAATCGCACGTAATATCGAAAGTGACAATGCACCACTTCCAACGCCTGCTTCAAGAACGTGAGCTCCAGGATAGACATCTGCGACGCCGATAATCATCGCTGCATCTTTCGGATAGACGATAGTCGCTCCACGAGGCATCGAAAGAACGTAATCAGATAGCAACGGAATAAATGCCGTGAATTTCAAACCTGCAGTTGTCGAGACGACCGAACCTTCGGGTAGTCCGATAAGTTCGTCATGAACGATCCACCCTTTATGAGTGTGCCACTCTTTGCCTGGCGTTATCGTGAAGCTGTAAAGCTTTCCCTTGGGATCGGTAAGTTGAATGCGATCACCTGCGGCGAAATAGCCAGGAGTTCTACCTTCGGAAGAGTTGGACACGGCGCTATCTTAGGCGAGGAAAGTACCTTCGGTAGCGGTATCGTCTCTCGTGTGACCCAGATTCGCTTATCCCCCAGCAGAGCGAGCGAATTCAATAACTGTCCGAGGCTCTACAAGTACAGAGTTATTGAGCAACTTCCTGAGCCACCGAGCATTGATGCCGAACGTGGAACATTGATTCATACAATTCTCGAAGATCTCTTCGATCTACAACCCTCAGAAAGAAATCATGCTTCGGCGGTTGGAATGGCCCCAGAGCGATGGAGGATTCAATTATCTGAGAAACCTGCTCTCGCCGAACTCGTTCCGAATGAGAAGGAGTGGTTTGATCGGGTCAACGCTTTGCTCAAGAATTATTTCGAGCTCGAAAAGCCAGAAACATTTGAAGCGACCCATCGCGAGATGCACCTTGAACAAGATCTCAATGCGCAGGTGTACTTACATGGGTATGTTGATCGCATTGACGTTGCACCGACTGGACAGGTTCGCATCGTTGATTACAAGAGTGGGAAATCCCCCAAAATTGGCTGGGAAGAGAAAGCTCTCTTCCAATTACGTGTCTATGCACTTCTGTATTGGCGTCTGCATGGAGTGATCCCGGCGTTATTGGTACTTCACTATCTCGGTGATGCTCGCAGCGTGAAGAGCTCCCCCACAGAAGCCGAACTTCTATCGACTGAGAAGAAACTGTTACAGATTGCTGACGAAATCATCACCGCAATAGAGAAAGATTACTTTCCACCGAAAGCCAGTCGCCTCTGTGATTGGTGCTTCTTTAAAAGTATCTGTCCAGCCCATAACTAAATGGACGAGTGAAATTCTTCAAGAAAATCGAGAGAAACTTCTTCCAGACTCGTAACGACTCGCACCTTTTGCGCCAGAGCAACTTCAACATAGTGTGGGACGGCAACTACAGCGCACCCTGCAGACTTTGCTGATGCGATACCTGTTAAGGAATCTTCGAAAACAACGCACGAATTGGTAGAAACTCCCATGCGTTTTGCGGCTTCAATGTATGGATCGGGAAACGGCTTGGTGCGAGAAACGTCATCAGCACTGATGCTGAATTGGAAAAAGCCTTGAGGAAGCGTTGAAAGCGCGGCATCCATCAGAATTCTTGGACTGGCACTCACCAAAGCGACTGGCATCACCCTACGAACCCTCTCAACGGCAGCGAAGGCTCCAGGCATGAGTATTGCTTTCGTAGAAAGTTTGACCAGCATCATCTCTGTGAGCTCGCGCACCACCTGTGGCCCCGTCATATCGTGCGCGCAAATGTCAGAGATGTAATCACCCACTCGTGAAAGCGGTCCGCCGATACAAATACGCTGGTCATCGTCATCCCACGCATATGAGTAACGAGCACAAATTTCTTGTTGTGATTGATGCCATTGCGGTTCCGAATCTAGAAAGAGCCCGTCCATATCGAAGAAGGCGGCTGAAAAAGTCATCTACAAATTAGTTCGCGTTGAAGTATTTAGCTTCTGGATGGTGCACGATAATTGCAGATGTCGACTGCTCTGGATGCAGCTGGAACTCCTCTGACAATTCAACGCCAATGCGACCCGGCTCAAGAAGTTCACAGAGTTGGATCTGTTGCTCGATATCTGGGCAAGCAGGATATCCGAACGAGTATCGAGAACCTCGATAACCCTGATCAAGAATTCCCGCTAGATCTGGAGCATCTAAGTCTCGAACGCTCATCTCTTCGCGAATACGTGCATGCCAATGCTCAGCAAGTGCTTCAGTGAGTTGAACCGACAATCCATGAAGCTCCATATACTCACGGTACTTATTCTCCGCAAAAAGCTTTGCTGCGGCATCGGAAACGACACTTCCCATAGTGACGACATGGAAAGCAACGACATCAACCTTTCCAGATTCACGAGATGCAAAGAAGTCAGAGAGACAGAGTCTGCGATCACGTGATTGGCGTGGGAAGGAGAATCGCACTCGCTCTTTGCCTTCGTTTGGACCCTCATGATGAAGAACCACAAGATCATTTCCTTCACTGACGCATGGGAAATAACCGTAGACAACTGCGGCATTGAGCCATCCCTGCGATTGCACCTGGTTGAGTAGAGCGCGCAATCGCGGACGACCTTCACTTTCGACCATGGCCTCGAACTCGCCACGATTACCCTTGAGTCCCCACTGCCCGACGAAGAGTGCGCGTTCATCAAGCATCTCAACGTAATCAGCTAAAGGGATTCCTTTGACTATGCGAGAGCCAAAGAACGGCGGCTTTGGAATATCAACATCAATGGCCACATCGCTACGACGCGTGTCGGCTGGTTCATCAGAGACGGGCTTCACGACAGCTTTAACTTTTCGTTCGCGGAGGGCAGGTAAGGAAGCACCTGCAACGCCTTTCTTCACACCCATAATGGCATCCATTAAGTGAAGACCCTCAAATGCATCACGTGCATAACGCACTTCGCCTGCAAATTCATTAGCTAAATCAACTTCAACAAATGCACGTGTCAGTGCTGCTCCTCCAAGGATGACCGGCCACTTCTGGTTCAGTCCTCGCGCCGTGAGCTCTTGAAGATTCTCACGCATAATCACCGTGGACTTAACAAGAAGACCGGACATTCCTATTGCATCGACATCAGACTCCTGTGCAGCATCAATAATCTGATTAATAGTCTGCTTGATTCCAATATTGACAACTCTGTAACCATTGTTGGAAAGAATAATATCCACGAGGTTCTTACCAATATCGTGAACGTCTCCCTTAACCGTCGCTAGAAGAATAGACCCTCGGCCCTCATCGTCGATTTTCTCCATATGTGGCTCGAGATAAGCAACTGCAGTCTTCATCACTTCCGCTGATTGAAGGACGAAAGGAAGCTGCATCTCGCCCTTGCCGAAAAGTTCTCCAACAATCTTCATGCCCTCAAGAAGATGATCGTTGATGATTGCAAGCGGTGCTATCCCAGACTTCATGGCCAGATCAAGATCGTCCGTGAGGCCAACTTTCTCGCCATCAATAATTCGCCGTTGTAGGCGTTCCTCAAGTGGGAGTGCAGCCAGCTCTGCAGCGCGTACATTTCGTGAAGCGGCAAGCTCTACGCCCTCAAAGAGTTGTAGGTAGGCGCTAAGTGGATCGTAAGTCAGATCTTCTCCGCTGTATTCACGACGGTCGTAAATGAGATCCAAGGCTACCTTACGTTGCGCTTCGTCTATTCGAGCAAGTGGCATGATCTTTGAAGGGTGAACGATCGCCGAATCTAGGCCTGCAGCTACGCACTCATGAAGAAACACTGAGTTAAGTACGACGCGAGCTGCGGGGTTGAGGCCAAACGAAACATTGCTCACGCCCAAAGTCGTCTGCACTTGTGGGAACTCAGACTTGAGTGCACGGATTGCATTGATGGTCTCTAAACCATCACGTCGAGTCTCTTCTTGACCTGTTGCGATTGGAAATGTAAGAGTGTCGATCAGAATATCGCCAACGGCCATCCCCCAGTTGTCGACGAGATCGGCAATCAAACGACGGGCAACACGTAGCTTCCATTCTGCTGTTCTCGCCTGTCCCTCTTCATCGATTGTGAGAGCAACTACTGATGCACCATGTTCAACAACCAAAGGCATAATTCGAGCAAATCGTGAAGTTGGACCATCACCATCTTCATAATTTACGGAGTTGATTACGCATCGTCCGCCGAGTTGCTCCAACCCTGCCTGAAGAACTTGAGGCTCGGTTGAATCCAACATAATCGGAAGAGTGGATGACGTTGCAAAACGGCTTGCGATTTCACGCATATCAGCGGCACCATCGCGGCCTACATAATCGACAGAAAGATCAAGCATATGTGCGCCATCACGGATCTGATCACGCGCTATCTCAACACAGGTCTCCCAGTTCTCAGAAATAAGTGCATCGCGAAAAGCGCGAGATCCATTTGCATTGGTGCGTTCGCCGATTGCAAGGAAGGCGTTATCTTGTCTGAAAGGAACATACTGATAGAGAGATGACGCACCTGGATCAGCATGAGAAGTACGTGCTGTAACTTCCTTACGATCTAAACGGGCTACAACTGCGGCCATATGTTCGGGTGTTGTTCCGCAACAACCACCAATCAAAGTTATTTTGTAATCATCAACGAAAGTAGCAAGCGCTTGCGCGAGTGCATCAGGGCCAAGTGGATATGTTGCACCCTTTGGTCCAAGCTGGGGTAAACCAGCATTTGGCATCACGGAGATTGCGCACTGTGCATTCTTGCTGAGGTACCGTAAATGTTCCGACATCTCTGCAGGACCAGTTGCACAGTTCAAGCCAATGAGATCAATATTCAAAGGCTCAAGTGCGTTCAGTGCAGCACCGATTTCAGAGCCCAAAAGCATCGTTCCAGTTGTTTCAACCGTTACTTGGGCGATCAAAATGACATCACGATCGCACTTATCAATAGCAGCGCGAGCACCATTTACTGCAGCTTTGGCTTGGAGCAAATCCTGCGTAGTCTCGATCAGAAGTGCATCTGCGCCTGAATCAACTAATCCTTGAGAAGCAACTTCATAGGCATCACGCAGATGTTTGTACGTTGTATGTCCAAGGCTAGGCAATTTAGTTCCAGGCCCCAGTGAACCAAGAACAAATCGTGGTTTGTCTACTGTGGAGAAAGCATCGGCCGCCTGGCGGGCAATCACGCCGCCAGCGTATGCGAGTTCGTAAATCCGATCTTCGATTCCATACTCTGCCAAGTTGGCCCAGTTCGCACCGAAAGTATTCGTCTCGATCGCATCAACACCGACCGCCAGATAGGCATCGTGAACTGAGCGGACAACATCCGGGCGTGAAACGTTGAGAATCTCGTTGCAACCTTCGTACCCCTGAAAATCTTCGAGGCTGGGATCGGCAGCTTGAAGCATGGTGCCCATAGCGCCATCGGCGATAACAACTCGAGATGCGAGAGCTTTTCTCAGCTCTGAAGGTGTTTTTGCGCTCGTCACGCGTGAAGGTTACCTTAAGGTGAGCGATATGGAGATTTATCAGATCCCACTGCTTAGAAGCCCAGTCATGATTGTCGCTTTCTCTGGGTGGAGCGATGCTGGTGAAGCCGCTTCTGGCGCATTAACCCACCTCTTGGAAAATCTTGACCACAGTGGCAATTCTGCCCAGGCAATATTGATTGCAGAGTATGAGCCAGAGGATTTCTACGACTTCCAAGTCAATCGCCCGATGATTAGCGTCGACGATTCCTTGGTCAGATCAGTAAATTGGCCATCTACGCAGGTGTACGGATTGAGTACACCGCACCTTGAAAATGATTTCGTACTGGTGCTTGGAGTCGAACCATCAATGAGGTGGAAAACTTTCACCACTCTTCTACTGGATCTGGCAGATGATCTTGAGGTTGAACTAGTAATTACTATGGGCGCAATGCTTGCAGATGCGCCACACACTCGCCCGATTTCGGTAAGTGGAAGTGGTGGCCATCCAGATATTGCAGCACGACTCGGCGTTGAGATCAGCAAATACGAAGGACCCACTGGAATTCTTGGAATCATCGGAGATGGCTGCATGAAGCGAGGAATAGATTGTGTCTCTCTATGGGCTGGTCTACCGCATTACGCTTCAAACTCACCTTCACCAAAAGCAACACTCGCTCTCGTCAACGCAGTTGAAGACTTCCTCGAAATCTCTATAGCTCTTGCCGATCTGAATCATCAAGCCCAAGAGTGGGAGGATGAAGTTTCGGAGATGGCTGAGGAGGATGCAGAAGTATCTGAATACGTGAAAGCCCTTGAAGAGAGCAAGGATGCTGCCGAATTCAAAGATGTCTCAGGTGATGAAATAGCACGCGAATTGGAAAGATTTCTGCGACGACAGAACGAGAGTTGACTTAGATCGCGAGTCCAAGCAGATCATCGATCACACGTGAAAGTTGACCTGCAGAGCCGCCAGATGCTCCGTTCTCTGTTGCTGTGCACCATGAGGCCAAAAGCTCTAGAACTCGCACGGTATCAAGATCATGAGAGAGAGCATCGAGAATTCCCGCGATCACAGCGTTCGTAGGTGCTACTTCCATCCGAGCTAAATTTAATCGCAAACGATGAAGTAAAGCCGAGGCGTCTGAAATCTCAGAACTCCCCCACATGTGATCACTTCGATAGTGGTGACCGAGAAGTGCGAGGCGAATGGCCATGGGCTCGACGCCTTCATTGATAAGTTTTGAGACGAAAATCAAATTTCCAAGAGATTTACTCATCTTTGTTCCATCAAGGCCGATCATTCCTGTGTGAACAAAGAAGTGCGCAAACTTCTGACCTGTGGCCACTAAACCTTGTGCTGCCGACATATCGTGATGAGGGAAGATTAGGTCACTACCACCGCCCTGAATATCTATTGAATAAACATCAGATGCGTTTGGTTGCAGAAAGTGTAAAGCAATTGCAGAACATTCGATGTGCCACCCTGGACGCCCGATACCAAACGGACTTGCCCATCCAGGATCGCCATCACGCTGGGCCTTCCAGACCAGTGCATCAAAAGGATCATGCTTACCTTTTCGCTGTGGATCGCCTCCTCGCTCAGCGAAGTACTTCATGGCTACTTCAGAAGTGAGGTGGGTACGTTTGAGAAATTCCGGATCTAATCGAACTCGGAAATACAAATCTTCATCCACTTTATAGGTGGAGTCCTTGCTCGCTAGCGCTGAAACAGCATCGATAATAATCTGCATTGCTTCAATCACCCCGACATAGTGGTCGGGTGGGATAACGTGGAGAGCAACCATATCGCCACGAAAGAGTTCTATTTGCGATGATGCTAGCTCTGACCAATCCACCCCGTCACGCTTTGCCCGCTCGAACAGCGGATCATCGATATCGGTGATGTTCTGAACATAGGAAACCTTGGCGCCACCAAAACGCAGGTAGCGATTAATCAAATCAAAACTTACATATGTTGCGGCATGACCTAAATGTGTTGCGTCATATGGAGTAATTCCACAGACATACAGGCGGTAAAGATCTTTTTGGGGCAGCTCTTCAACTCTCTGGTTTGCAGTGTTGTAAAGCGACAACGTTTTATAAATGCCTCTAAACTCATCTCCTGTTCCAAGAGATAGCTCGGCCCACGATTTCATTTTAGAAGTCTAATATGCTGGCCATGGAATTGCGGGCCAATCTTCACTTGGCAATGGCATGATGCCCTCAGAACGGAGTGAATTAATTCTCCGGCGCGTAGCGTCGATCTCCTCTTCCGTGAGATGTGGGCCCAACGATGCCGAGTGAGAATCAATGAAGAGAAGCGTTCTATCTAGTATCTCTAGCTCAGCTTTCGTCAGAGCATCACCAGCCCATTGCCATAGAACAGTCCGTAACTTATCTTCGGAATGAAACGTAACACCATGATCGCAGGCGAAGAGATGGCCACTGCGATCTGGAAGAAGATGACCAATCTTGCGATCAGTGTTATTGATAATTGCGTCAAAGAGGGCAAGTTGTCGTAATTCTTGCCTATCTTCCGCAAAGTATTTTCCTAGCTCTACATTTTCATCTACGTCGATCCAGCGCTGGACCATTCCAAGGCCCGCAGGACCATCCCGCAGAATCGTAGGTGGAACTAAATCAATACCAGTCGAGTCACTCAACAGAAAAGCCGCATACTCGCGGTCAGCTAGAGTGCCATCTGGAAAATCCCACAGTGGCCGTTCCCCCGCAACAGGTTTATAAATCACTTCTAATGTAGTTCCTTCAAAATGCATTACACCAAAGAGGGTTGCATTTGAGGCGTCAACGAGACGGCCAGTTATCTCCATCTCTCCACTGAGTAGGTGGGCGATACTTCTATCAACCCAGGAATCATCAAGGCTTGTCATCGGCGATATCCATTTGCACGAGGACAGAGATGACCTTTTGGATCAATCGGTGACGAACAGAATGGACAGAGCGGACGACCCGCAGCGACTAAAGCCATAGTTCGCTGCGCAAAGGCAAGAGCCATTGATAGATCGAGATGGACTTCCACAACGGGCCCCGAATCTTCGTCACTTGCTTCATCACCAAAAGTTTCTGATTCTTCCGCACGGAACGAAATCTCAATTTCCAATAATTCGGGGTCGAAGGCGATCCCGATCGCTCCAATTGCGAATTCACTATCGAGAGGAAGTTCAAGCGGAGCGTCATCAACAGGGCCAGGATTAACTGCGCTGAGAGGTGCACTCTTCTTGATCTCACGGATGATTGTGGTGATTCTTTCAGCTAGTGCCGTCGCCTGTGATTTCTCAGTAGCGAGAGAGACTAAAAGATTCTTTTGACGCACCTGAAAGTAAAACTCTCGTTCCCCGGGTGCACCAATAGTTCCAACAATGAAACGGTCAGGATTATCAAAGGACCACTTCTGTGAACTCATCGACCTGTATTTCCCGTCGATCCTCCAAGAGCTGATTGGTTGATTAATTTTTCGGAACTAAGAGAACCCTTTGCATCGTTAAACCTTACTAAACGGCTTGTTCCAGAATCAGTATCAATAATTGTCAGAGAAGCCGGTTCGATCACTAGTCGCTGAAATTGATCAAGGTGCATACCCAAACAGTGTGCGACGATTGATTTAATGACATCTCCATGGCTGACGAGCAAACGAGGGCCTTTGCCTTTCACAGCATTGAGGCGGTAGAAGCCCGAAAGAGCTCTCCCCTGCATTTCTAGAAGAGATTCTCCCCCCGGAAACTTCATCTGACTTGGGAAGTCCTGCACTACTTTCCACTGCGACTTGCGCCTGAGCGAAGCTAGAGACTTGCCACTCCAATTACCGTAATCAACTTCTGAGATGGATTCATCAACAACAATGCGGTCCTTTGCTCCAGACGAAGCCAGCCATGGGTCGATAGTTTCGCGACAACGCTGCAGTGGACTAATCGCTACTTCATCAAATTTAACAGCACCAAGTCGAGCGATGAGATCATTGGCTTGCTCTTTACCAGTTTTGCTTAACGAGATTCCTGGAGTTCTACCTGCCAAAAGATTCTTTTCATTGGCGACAGAGTGTGCATGCCGCAGTAGAACGATTCGTGCCATTTTCCAAGATTAACGCCCTTTGACTCGCTTGGCTTGCTAGGGTGCAGTCCATGGAAATCAGACGTGCGGGAAAGAGCGGACTCGAGGTCTCCCGTATCGGACTGGGCACGATGACGTGGGGTCGCGATACAGATACTCACGAAGCTGCTGAACAAATGCGCAGCTACATCGAGGCTGGTGGAAACTTTATTGATACCGCCGCTAGCTATGCAGCTGGTGATGCCGAACGCGTCATTGGCGGGCTCGTGGGAACATTCTTTAACCGAGATGACGTCGTCATAGCAACGAAGGCAGGGGTCTCCTTCCCTGAAGGTGTGCGAACTGTAAACAACTCGCGCCACTTTTTAATCGGCGAGCTGGAGAAGTCTTTGACACGTTTGGGAACTGAATACGTGGATATCTGGCAAATACATTCTTGGGACCCTGAAGTAGGACTGGAAGATACGCTCTCTGCCTTGGATTTTGCATACACCTCAGGAAAAGCACGGTATGTAGGAATCTCAAATTTCAATGGATGGCAGAGCGCACGAGCGATCTCTTTACAGGAAGCCAATACTGCCAAGGCTCCTATTGCCACTATTCAAAGCGAGTATTCATTGCTCAATCGCTCTATTGAAAATGAGATCGTGGACTGTGCAGCCGAACTTGGCGTCGGAATCCTTGCTTGGTCGCCACTAGGACGCGGCGTACTCACCGGAAAGTATCGAAATTCCATTCCTGCAGATTCACGCGGAGCTACACCTCACTTTGCCAATTTCATTTCAGAGTATTTAAATCGAGACTCCGCACGTATTGTAGAAGCAGTCGCAGCCGCTGCATCAGGACTCGGCTACTCCCCGTTAGAGGTAGCACTTGCCTGGGTGCGCGATGCTCCTGGAGTTACCAGCGCAATTGTTGGTGCGCGCACAGGCGCTCAACTGCGAGGAGTACTTACAGTTGAAGAGATAGTCCTGCCAGATGTAGTACGAACAGCTCTCGATGAAGTGTCAAGCGGTTTCTAGGAAATCCTTAAGAACATTTACACCGAAGCGAAGACCATCAACTGGCACTCGCTCGTCGACTCCATGAAATAGTGCCATAAAGTCTAGATTTGGATCTAGTTTTAACGGCGAGAATCCGTATCCGATAATTCCGATCTTCGAAAGAGCTTTATTATCGGTTCCACCACTCATGGTGAACGGCACAGGAATTCCATCTCCATCATGTTTGATCAATGCTGCACACATCGCATCGACAAGATCACCTTCAAATGGAACTTCAAGAGCAATGTCGGTAACGATTGTTTCGATACGTATATCTGGACCAACGATTTCGCGAATGGTTGCATTCATTTCATCTTCATATCCTGGAAGAAAGCGGCCGTCCACTACAGCACTGGCTTCACCAGGAATGACGTTCTCCTTGTAGCCGGCAGATAACATCGAAGGGTTTGCTGTGTTTTGCAATGTTGCACCGATCATTCGTGATGCACTTCCGAACTCTGTAAGGAGCGGGCGGAGGTCTTTGAGATCAAAAGGCTTTCCTGATGCTTTTGCCACAGTTTCGAAGAGACGCTTCACCGTTGCGGTGTATCGCTGCGGCCACTCGTAGCGGCCAATTTTGGCTACCGCTTCGGTGAGAGCGGTGATTGCGTTCTCTTCGTTGATCAAGGAACCGTGACCTGCTCGTCCCTGTGCGACGAGACGAATCCAATGGATTCCCTTCTCTGCCGTCTCAACGAAATAGAAACGCTTTGCATTAGGAAGAGTGATTGAAAAACCGCCAACTTCTGAAATCGCCTCGGAACACCCGGCAAAAACTTCAGGATGCTCGGCCACCATCCATCGAGATCCATAACTACTTCCAGCCTCTTCATCTGCGAAAAACGCAAGAGTAATCGGACGAGGTGGTTTGTAACCGATGCGAGCCCATTGACGTACAACAGCGATGATCATTGCATCCATGTTTTTCATATCTACCGCTCCGCGTCCCCAGATAAATCCATCTTTGAGGATTCCGCCAAACGGATCGACGCTCCAGTCTTCTGCCATCGCAGGGACTACGTCGAGATGACCATGAACAACAAGTCCAGGTCGATCCGGATGTGTACTCTCTAGATGCGCGATTACGTTGCATCTATTAGGAGCGGATTCATAAATTGTGGAAGCAATTCCAACTTCTGCTAACTGCGCAACAACATACTCGGCGGCCGCCTTTTCATCTCCCCTGCCTTCACCAAAGTTGACACTCGGGATACGAATTAACTCCTGGCAAATACGGATAGCGTCGGCTTCGAGTTCCTCACGGAGGGTGTTTTGATCAGTTGTCATGGCTTAAGTATCCACCAAGAGCACCTATGCGCCATAGGAGTTCTTCGCTTTGCCTTGACCACCCGGGGTTGATATCGTGTGCCCTCTTGATCAGCCTCGCGAGTCGAAAGAGTCGCAGAGAGCTGCCATGGTCAAGGTATTTATACTGGTCCGGGTGGCGGAATTGGCAGACGCGCTAGCTTGAGGTGTTAGTGCCCGCAAGGGCTTGAGGGTTCAACTCCCTTCCCGGACACGCAATGAGACTGAGGGTGACGTAGGTGAATGTAAAGCAAGCCCTGTCACTGATTCGCACGATTCCTGATTACCCAAAGCCGGGCATATTTTTTCAAGACATAACGCCGGTGCTGAGCAACCCTGAAGCATTCTATGTCGTTGTCCGGGCTCTTGCGGAGGTAGATCCAAAAAGTTCTGTAGTCGCAGGCATCGAAGCTCGTGGGTTCATCTTTGCGAGTGCGATCGCCGTCGCTAAAAATTGCGGTTTTGTGCCCATCAGAAAAAAAGGCAAACTCCCTTTCACAACATACTCTAAGCAGTACGGCCTAGAGTATGGCGTGGATGAGATTGAGATTCACACTGATGCATTCGCACCAGGTTCAAAGGTGCTACTAGTTGATGACGTATTAGCAACAGGTGGAACATTGGTAGCAGCGATAGAACTCGTAAAGCAAGCTGGAGGAATAGTCACCGATATCGCAGTTCTTAGCGAGATCAAATTTCTCGGAGGTCGCCAGCGAATCGCTGAGCACTCACCCGATGTTGCAATTCATGCCCTGATAAGCGGATGAGTCAGCGAGAACGTAACCCTCAGATCCAAGCACTACGAGCACTAGCTGCTCTGTTAGTCCTGGTCTATCACGCTCAGTGGTTAGATGGCGGCTATATCGGAGTCGATATTTTCTATGTGATTTCTGGTTTCCTGATTACCGGCATTCTCGTTCGTGAACTTGACGCAAAAAATACGATCTCGCTCGTTGCTTTCTATACACGTCGAACAAAAAGATTACTTCCTGCATCATTCGTCGTCATCTCAGCAACAGGCGTAGCTGGCTTCATTCTCCTTCCAGCCTCTATGCGTGAGTCCTTCGGTAGAGATCTCATAGCTGCCTCCACCTACATTTCAAACTTTCTTTTTGCGCTATGGGAGAACGACTATCAGAATCTCAACTCGACGCCTTCACCATTCATTCATTTCTGGTCGCTAGCAGTAGAGGAACAGTTCTATCTCTTCTGGCCATTCTTCATCTTGATACTTTTTCGTTTAGGTAAACGGCGCGCTGTTTTCTTCGGTGTTATCACTACATTGGTTAGCTCTTTTCTTTTCTCTCTCTATCTGACAGAACGCGCACCGATCTGGGCCTTCTACCTTCTGCCTACGAGAGCATGGGAGTTGGCAGCCGGTGCACTTCTCGTCTTTCTCCCAGAACTGAAAAAATTACGACCACTCATCGCTCTTTCATCTCTCATAATCATTCTCACTTCAACCTACATCTTTGACGAAACAACTCCCTTCCCAGGAACAGGAGCGCTTGCTCCAGTACTCGCTACTGCTTTGTTGCTCGCTAGCCGAAGTAGTTGGCCTCCCATACTTGATGTGGTCGCAAAATCACGAGTTACACAATGGCTGGGAGCAATCTCGTACCCGCTCTACCTTTGGCATTGGCCAGTACTAGTTATCCCGGCAATTTATCTAGGTGAAGAGCTCACCCTTATACAGACAGTCTCACTCCTTGGGCTTACGGTTGTCTTGGCTGGGTTAACTCACAAATACGTCGAAACTCCAATGCGTGAGGCCGTTTCAGGAAACCGAAGGACTCTGAAACTAGCGGCAACGGTGACCGTCTTTTCAGTCGCACTTGGGCTCACAACGTACTCGCAACATTCAAACACCATCACGATTGCTGATGGAACCAATTATTCGCTTGACGAAATCAGATCAAAACCAATTAACGATAGCGACGGCTGTCATATACATCTAAGGCAGACTGTCTCCCCCAAGTGCGAATACGGTGATCTATCCTCAGATGAAACGATCGTGCTTTATGGAGATTCTCACGCTGCGCAATGGCTTCCTGCACTTGATCTCATTGGAAAAAAGCGTGGAGTTAAAGTTATCTCGCTCACTAAATCCTCCTGCCCGTCGGCCGAAGTCATTAAGGAACTCTCATCACAGTATGACGTCGACGATTGTCAGGCATTCCGTGATTCCTCAGTCGCAAGGATAAATAAGCTCAAGCCGCTAGCTGTGATCTTGTCGGGAATGCAGCCAATGACTGCTCCGAACTCAGATGCCAGTTCTCGTTCTTGGTGGCTTGCCGGAGAGGCCAAAGTTCTCAATCGAATAAAGAACGCAACGAGATTTCCGATCTATCTCACCGACACTCCATCGCCAAAGGTGGACATCCCAGATTGCTTAATCGTAGGCAGAGGCGCAGCGTGTGACACCGCGAGAGCTATCGACGCAGAAGTTGCTCCAGGGTTGATACCAATTAATCCAACACCTTGGCTCTGCGTGGATAGGTGTCCCGCCATTGTGGATGGGATCATTGCATACCGGGACAAGTCCCACCTCACTGTTGCTATGAGCGAGCATCTTTCATCGCAACTGGAAATCTCCTTGGCGCGATTAGGTCTCTTCTAAGGTGACTTTATGGCAGGATCTCCGTCATGGCTGAATTGATCTACTACTGCGGAACTATGGATAGCGGAAAATCCACACTCGCCTTGCAGACCGCACACAACCACCAACAACGTGGGCGTGGTGGTTTAATTTTTACCTGTCAAGATCGAGCCGGTTCGGGAAAAATTTCTTCACGCCTAGGACTCACCAGCGCTGCTATCGAAGTTGTTCCCGGTTTTGATATCCATAAGTTTGTAGTCGACAAACTATCTATTGGAGAACGCATCGACTACGTAATCTGCGATGAAGCGCAGTTCTATCAGCCGGAGCAGATCGAAGAATTAGCTCGAATCGTTGATGGACTGGGAATTGATGTCTATGCCTTTGGAATTTTGGCAGACTTTAGAACGAAGCTCTTCCCTGGATCGGGGCGTTTGGTGGAGTTAGCCGATCGCGTCAACACACTTCAGGTGGAAGCACTTTGCTGGTGTGGATCTCGTGCCACTCATAATGCCAGAACTGTGGGTGGAAAGATGGTTACCGAGGGCGAACAAGTTGTTGTCGGAAACGTCGGATCTTCTGATGAAGTAGCGTATGAAGTTCTTTGCCGCAGACACCACATGCGCGGTGTCACTGCCCGCAACTCCAGGGCTGGTCACATATCGAGTGACCCTTTACCGTTCAACGAGCTTTAAAGACAACAAACGACTCACACTTGGAGACCAAATGACAAAGGTACGTGGACTCGCAGCGCTCAGTAAAGGTGCACCCTTTACCCGTTTTGATTTTGATCGCCGTGAGTTAGGCAGCCACGATGTCAAAATAGACATCGCCTTTGCCGGAATATGTCACTCTGATATTCACCAAGTCCGCGAAGAGTGGGGTCCTGCGATATTTCCAATGGTCCCCGGACACGAGATTGCTGGTGTGGTTACAGAGGTCGGCTCGGCTGTAACGAAATTCTCTGTCGGAGATCACATTGGCGTCGGCGTCTTTGTTGATTCTTGCCGCGAATGTGGGCCGTGCAAAGATGGTCTCGAACAGTACTGTGATCAGGGAATGACCGGCACATATAACACTTTAGAGCGTGATGGTAAGACCGTTGCGATGGGTGGCTATAGCAATGTTTTTGTCGTCAACGAAAACTACGCGGTGACGATTCCAAAGTCGATGCCACTAGATGGTGTTGCACCGTTGCTCTGCGCGGGAATTACTCTCTATTCGCCATTGAAACATTGGAAGGCGGGTGAAGGCACTCGTGTTGCTGTCATGGGCCTTGGCGGCTTAGGACACATGGGTGTGAAGTTTGCCCATGCTCTCGGCGCACATGTCACAGTTATATCCCACTCCCCTGGCAAGCGTGATGCTGCTTTGGCGATGGGCGCTGATGAATTCATTTGCGTGAATGATCCAAAAGATCTCAAACCATTCGCTCGCTCGTTTGATCTAATACTCAATACTGTCAGTGCGCAAATCGATGTCAACGATTACCTTGCAACCTTGACCATCGATGGAACGCTAGTTGTTATAGGCCTTCCGGGCGCTCCTTATCCCGTGCATGTGGGTTCCCTTCTCAATGGTAGAAAGTCTCTCGCTGGATCAATGATTGGCGGAGTAGCTCAGACACAAGAGATGATTAACTTCAGTGCCGAACATGGAATTTTGAGTGATATCGAAGTTATCAACGCGGATTATGTAGATCAGGCCTACGAAAGAACTGTTGCAAGTGATGTGAAATATCGCTTTGTAATAGATGCCAGCACAATCTAAATTAACTCAATTTCATCCGACTATAGAAACCGATGTAGTGCTCCAACAAAGATCGGAGCAACTAGAAGAGCTGGCAATAGATTGCCCACCGCTATCGTCTTGATCTTCAGCAAGTTGAGTCCGATTGAGACAAGCATCAAACCGCCGACAATTGTCATGGCATCGACCTGGTAATCGGATAGAACATTGCCAAGCCAAAAGCCGATTACGGTCCAGATTCCCTGGTAGATGCCGACAGGAATTGCTGAGGCTGCCACGCCCCAACCTAGGCTGGCTGCAAATGCCATGGCAGCGAAAAAGTCGAGAGATGATTTAAGTATGAGCTGGTCTGTACCTGTACCCATTCCATCGCTAATGGAACCGAGAATGGCTAGCGGCCCGATGACGAAGAGAAGTGATGAAGATAGAAATCCTTCAACAAAGGTTCCTTGGCTATCGGCTTTGAATCTCACTCTTAAAAAAATGCCAAAACTTTCCAATCGATTCTCAAGATTGGCTGCGCTGCCAATCACCCCACCAATAAGCAGTGATGCGAGAATGGCTAAGAGTGGCCAACCTTTTGGTAACGCATCCACATACCGCTCTGATCCGATGGCTACCAAAGCCGTGGCCGCACCAAGAATAGTGATCAAACCCAACACATCCGTAATGAGAGCACGCATGCGATCTGGCATGCGGCTACCGATTAAAACACCGAGAGAAGCGCCTGCAACGATGGTAAAAACATTTATGAGCGTGCCCGATCCCGTGAACATTCGGTAAGGGTACTTAAAGTCCAACCATAAAGGTAGGATTCCAGAATGAAGTTTCGAGAGATCATCGCTCATCTCAAACCCCACAGAACTGTTCCAGTGGTTCCGTGGACTGCTAAGAATCGCTGGGACCTCTCTTTAAAGCGTGTATTTATTCTCTTCTTTGGATTGGCAATCTTTGGATTGGGTGATGGATTGATTATTCAGTCGGGCCTTGGCAATGCTCCATGGTCTGTCCTGGCTCAAGGCATCTCGCTAAAGAGCGGGTTATCTATCGGAACATCCACTTTGATTATTGGCGCGCTCGTTCTTGCGTTGTGGATTCCGCTAAGAGAGCGTCCAGGATTTGGAACACTTTCAAATATCCTCGTCATCTCACTCTTTATCGAAGTCGGAACAAACATCTTTCCAAAGCAAGAGAATCTGATTGCTGGATTGTTCTTCACTCTCATAGGCATCGCGATGGTCGGCATTGGATCATCGCTTTACATAACATGTGGGCTTGGCCCTGGACCGCGAGATGGTGCTATGACAGGTCTGCATCATCGGACCGGCGTTCGCGTAGGACGAGTACGACTGGGACTTGAAGTGCTGGTTTCTATCGCTGGAGCGCTCCTTGGAGGGACCTTAGGCCTAGGCACGCTTCTCTTCGCCCTACTGATCGGGCAATCTGTGGCGATTTCCTTCGGCCTCTTAGCGCGCCTTACCTCAAAGTAACAACCTCAGTCAGATATTTTGACCCCATCAAAGACCTCCCCATCCTCGATCGGTCTGTGAGCCGTCATTTCACACGGGGTCGCAACCACCCCCGATAACAAAATGAGAAAGGTACAACCATGCTCGATAGTTACTTCAAAATATCCGAGCGCGGATCGACAGTGGCACAGGAGGTACGTGGCGGAGTCGTCACGTTCTTTACTATGGCTTACATCGTCGCGCTCAATCCACTCATCATCGGCTTAGCCAAAGACGCTGACGGAAAATATATCGGCGGCGGAGATGCTCCAAACTTGGCTCTCGTCGCTGCAATGACAGCTTTAATGGCTGGCGTTCTCACAATCCTTATGGGAGTTCTCGGTAACTACCCTCTCGCACTAGCAACCGGTCTAGGCCTAAACACTTTCGTAGCGGTGGGAATCGCTTCGCAGATGACATGGGCAGATGCAATGGGACTAGTCGTGATCGAAGGAATCATCATCACTATTCTCGTTCTTACGGGATTCCGTGGCGCAGTATTCCGCGCCGTACCTGGACAACTGAAGATCGCGATCTCTGTGGGTATCGGATTATTCATTGCACTCATCGGTCTCGTAGATGCAGGCTTTGTTCGTCGTACCGGTACAGGTCCTGTTCCAGTAACTCTTGGCGATAATGGAAACCTAGTAGGTTGGCCAATTATCGTCTTTGGTTTTGGACTCCTCTTAACAATCGCTCTCATGGTCAAGAAGATCAAGGGCGCAATTCTGATCGGTATTGTTGTGGCAACAGCTGCTGCAATCGCGATCGAATCAGCTTTCAAAATCGGACCACTGTTTAACGGTGCAACCGGTGCTGTAAATCCAAAGGGTTGGAATCTCAACGTACCTGCAATGCCTGCTGAGATTGTTGCAACTCCAGACTTCTCGCTCTTTGGTGACTTCAATCTTCTCGGCAGCTTTGATCGAGTTCCACTGATTACAGCTATTCTCTTCATCTTCACTCTTCTACTCTCAGACTTCTTTGACACAGTTGGTACTGTGACAGCAATTGGTCACGAGTCAGGATTGATCGACGATGAAGGAAATGTTCCAAACAACAATAAGATCCTCTTCGTCGACTCTCTTGGAGCTGTCGCCGGTGGAGCAGGAAGCATCTCCTCTAACACCAGCTACATTGAATCTGCAGCTGGCGTCGGTGAAGGCGCACGAACAGGTCTTGCATCAGTTGTTACTGGTGTCTTGTTCCTACTCACAACCTTCCTAGCCCCACTAGTTGCGGTCATCCCTTACGAGGCTGCAACTCCAGCTCTTGTGATCGTTGGATTCCTCATGATGACTCAGATCAAGAATATCGACTGGGATGATCTTGGAATTGCAATTCCAGCATTCCTTACAATCATCTTGATGCCATTTACCTACAACATTTCTGTCGGTATTGGTGTTGGATTCGTAACTCATGTTGTAATCCGTGCGATCCAAGGACGTGGCAAGGAAGTTCATCCACTTCTCTGGATAGTTTCAGGATTGTTCATGATCTACTTCTTGCAATCCCCAATCAATATCTGGGTTGGATAAACAACTTAACAAAGAAAAGAACCGGGTATTCACACACAGTGAATGCCCGGTTCTTTTGTTTTCTACCAAATGATTTGAGTTTTTCCCATCTCTTCTAACAACGAATTGCACTGTGAAAATGGCTTCGAGCCAAAGAAACCTCGATAAGCGCTGAGTGGGCTTGGATGGGCGCTTGTGATTACACGTACAGGATCGAAGTAATCCGACATTTGCTGAGCATTACCACCCCAGAGGATCCCGACTGCGCCCCTGGAAGCAACCTCGCGGATTATGATTTCAGTGATTGCCATCCAACCACTTCTTTGATGCGCATGTGACTCCCCCGGCGCTGTTGTTAGCGTGCGGTTGATCAAGAGAACGCCTTGTTGTGACCACCGTTCGAGGTTCCCATCAGATGGCATCGGAGTGCCTAGATCACTTTCGAGCTCCTTAAAAATATTTACTAGTGATGCAGGGAACGGCAAGATCTCTGGGCGAACGGAGAATGCGAAACCATCTGCGTAATCAGCATTTGGATAAGGGTCTTGCCCGACGATAACAACCTTTACGTCATCAAGTGGTGAACTCAATGGAGCGAGAATTCGATTTACTGCGGGTATGAATTCACCTTGGCTGACATTCTTAAATGCGGAAAGGATCCCCTCCTGAAGCGGATCCAGGATTGGAAACCATGAAGCATGGACAGGTTGAAAAATTGGATGGTTCACGAAGATGCTCGTGCAAAAAATCGCGACCCATCAAAGGAAACATTTACATCAACACCGAAAACTGCAGTGATATGTTCACTCGTTACAACCTGTTGAACGGGGCCGCTTACGGCGATCGCTCCATCTTTGAGAAGCAGAGCATGAGTGGTGCCAACAGGAATCTCTTCAATATGGTGAGTCACAATCACGGTGGCAGGGGCACTGGGGTCGCTGGAGAATTCAGAGAAGCGTCTCAAGAGATCTTCGCGACCTCCCACATCAAGGCCGGCAGTTGGCTCATCAAGAAGTAATAGCTCAGGATCGGCCATGAGCGCTCGAGAGATTTGCACACGCTTCTTTTCGCCTTCACTTAACGTTCCATAGTCTCGATCTGCAAGTTCTCGCACGCCGAATGTCGTGAGTAAAGCTACTGCTCGGGATTCATCCCACAAATCATAATCCTCATTCCATCGACCAAGGATTGCATAAGCCGCAGTCACGACAACATCTCGAACCTTCTCCTGGTATGGAATATCTTCTGAGATGCCAACTCCTGCGAGACCGATTCGTGTTCGTAATTCAAAGAGATCGACCTTACCCATCTCTTTCTCAAGGACGAAAACCTTTCCGCTTGTAGGAAAAGCTCGTGTAGCTAAAAGATTGAGAAGCGTGGATTTACCGGCGCCATTTGGACCAAGAATCACCCAACGCTCACCCGGAGATATTGCAAATGTAATTGGGCCAAGGATCATCCGTGTCCCGCGACGAACGCTGACATCTGAAACTCGTAATACTTCTTGACCACTCACGGGCTAAAAGATATCTCTTCGAGGCAATCAACACCCGTAAATTCGGGGAGATTGACCTGTGATTCACGATAATCTCTGCACATGGATAAGAAGAGTGCGTATTACACGGGTCTGATTTTGGTCTCAGGCGAAGATCGTCCTGGCATCACGGAGGCTCTCTTCTCAACGCTCTCCCCATTCTCGTTGACAATTATCGATATTGAGCAGGTAGTCATTCGCTCTCGCTTGATTTTGACCATCCTCATTTCACTTGATCACGCACATGCAACAGCGATAGAAGCTGACCTCAACGATAAGGCCGCTTCACTTGATCTGGATATTGCCATTGCATTTTCTGAGCAACAAAGTGAGAGCATCGCGGCCAAGACTGGACTCACCCATGTCGTGATTCTTTCTCAAGATTTAAAGCCAGCCGCCCTGGCTGATATTGCAGCAGCAATCGCCGGTGTGGCAGGAAATATCGAACGTATTCAGCGGACCGCTAGCTATCCCGTAACGGCGATCGAGTGTGTTGTGAGCGGTGCACCGACAGCAATTCTTAAGAGTGCTTTGACCCCACTCGCATCTAATCATTCGGTAGACATTGCTGTTTCTCCAGGCGGTCTCATGCGCTGGGCCAAGAAACTTGTTCTCATGGATGTTGACTCAACCCTCATTGCTCAAGAAGTTATCGATCTTCTGGGCGCCAAAGCTGGCGTTCAAGCACAGGTAAAGGAGATTACCGATCGAGCGATGGCCGGTGAAATTGATTTTGAAGTTAGTCTGCGCGAAAGAGTCGCCCTTCTGAAAGGGCTACCAGAATCCGTCATCGAGGAAGTGAGAAACGAAATATCTCTTACTCCCGGTGCCACAACATTAGTTTCCACTCTTCAGAAATTGGGACACACCGTAGCCGTTGTTTCTGGCGGCTTTATCAATGTAATCGAGCCAATCCTTAAGTCGTTGAATATCTCACTTTTTAGAGCTAACTCCTTAGAGATCGTCGATGGAATGCTCACCGGACAAGTACAAGGCCCCGTCATCGATCGAGCTGCCAAAGCAACTGCCCTTAAGGACTTTGCAAGAATCGAGGGCGTTGAACTAGAACAAACCGTTGCTATCGGAGATGGTGCAAACGACCTAGATATGATCGCACTTGCCGGTCTGGGAATAGCATTTAATGCAAAGCCCGCAGTCCGTGCTGCAGCCGATAGCGCGTTAAGCGCTCCCTACCTCGATAGCGTCCTCTACCTCTTAGGAATTACCCGCGAGGATATAGAAGCGTCAGGGCACAGTAACTAAAGCTAGGCGTCTTAAAGTCTGCAGGCATGAATATCGGTAACGAGAATTCCTCGCGCACCCAAGACATAGAGATCGTCCATCACTTTGTTGGTTTCGCTCCGCAATACCATCGCTCGAACAGCAAACCAATCTGGGTTCTGCAGTGGTGAAATTGTTGGAGACTCTAATCCGGGAGTAATCGCGCACGCCGCGTCGATATCACTTCTCTTAACATCGTAATCCATCAACACATACTGACGAGCAGTCACGACTCCTTGCAAACGTCTAATCAAAACCTCCAGATCCGCCGCAATCTCTGCGTCTTTGCGACTAATTACAATCGCTTCACTCGCGAGAATCGGATCACCAAAAATCTCTAACCCTGCCTGTCGCAAAGTATTCCCAGTGCTCACCACATCCGCGATCAGATCGGCTACACCTAGGCGAACGCTACTCTCAACAGCTCCATCGAGTCGGACCACTTCTGCTGAAACTCCAAGATTGGCAAGGTGACTCTGCACCAATCCAGGATAAGCGGTGGCGACTCGCTTACCGTTGATATCTTTCATTGAGTACTTCTCTCCTGCAGGACCAGCGAATCTGAAAGTTGATCCACCAAAATTGAGCGCCAATATCTCCGAGGCATGAGCTCCCGAATCAATCAAAAGATCTCGACCAGTAATTCCTGCTTCAAGCTCACCAGAACCAACATAGATCGCGATGTCTCGTGGACGTAAGTAGTAAAACTCCACCGAGTTTGTCGTATCAACAAGAACTAAATCGCGAGAATCAGTACGTTGTTTATATCCAGCTTCTTTTAGAATCGCAATCGATTCATCAGCAAGTGATCCCTTGTTCGGAACTGCGATACGTAACATCATGCTCCTTTAAAACTAGAGAAATTTATAAACATCTTTTGGGGTGAGGCCGCGCGCAAGCATCAACGTCTGCAAGTGATAGATCAATTGGCTGATCTCCTCGGCTAGCGCGTCATCGCTCTCATGCTCGGCTGCAAGCCAGACTTCGCCAGCTTCTTCAATAATCTTCTTACCAATCGAATGCACTCCTGCATCTAGCGCAGCCACAGTTGATGAATCTGTTGGACGGTCGATCGCCTTTTGTGACAGCTCAACCCATAGTTCATCGAATGACTTCATACTCGTAGTTTACTTGAAGTTCAGTGATCGAAGTGCTCTATTTACCTTCAGCCAAGGCCCTCAACTGCATAACCATCTCTGCTGGATCGGGTGAGTTAAAGACTGCGCTGCCGGCGACGAAAGTGTCAGCACCAGCGTCACGAGCGATCTCGATCGTTTCTAGCGATATTCCACCGTCTACCTGTAACCAAATCGGTCTATCTCCAATGAGTGAACGCGTCCTAATTACCTTATCCATCATTGCGCTCATGAACTTTTGACCGCCGAAGCCTGGTTCGACAGTCATGATTAAGAACATATCTACATCATCAACACAATCCGCATAATCTGCAATTGATGATCCGGGCTTAAGAGCTAGTCCAGCTCGAGCGCCCTCAGCCCTGACCGCACGTAGCGTCCTCGAAATTGAACTACTAGCCTCTGCATGAATAGTCACGCTTGCGCTACCAGCATGAGCATAGGCAGGAGCGAGACGATCGACATCAGCAATCATCAAATGAGAGTCGACTGGGATTGGTGAAGAGGAAATAATTGCTGCTGCCTGTTCGAAATCAAATGTGAAGTTTGGGACAAAAACATTGTCCATGACGTCTAGATGCAAAAGATCGGAAACCGATGAGATACGAGCTATCTCCTCATCAAGACTAGACAAATCGGCATTCAAAATGCTGGGTGTAATTCGAATTCCCATGTAGCTACATTACCTCACGAGATTTTTCTGAATAGGGCTAAGAACATTGCGTCAGTGTTGTGTCTCTGTGTCCAAAGAGCCATGCTCTTATCTCTGACTCCCCCTTCAAGACCAAGAGGCATGTACGGTTGAATATCAATCTGTTCGAGTTCGGGATGCTTCATTAAAATGTCGGCTACAGCAATACTTGTCTCAGCTAAATGGGGCGAGCAGGTCGCATAGCCAAAGACGCCGCCCACGTTCAAGATCGAAATTGCAGCATCGCTTATCTCGCGTTGGAGAACTCCGAGTTCGCGAAGATCAGCCAGAGAACGGCGCCAGCGGACTTCCGGTCTTCGTCGTAGCGCTCCCATTCCTGTACAAGGAACATCTGCCAGGATGGCATCAAAACATTCGCCTCGTGCAGTGATCTCACGAGCATCCCCCACCCAGACTTCATGAGTACCGACTACTTGCTTCACTAGATCTGCTCTGATCTGTGAGATTTCATTTGCAACAAATCTATGATCACCCTGGTCGGCGATCGCTGCTAGAAGTGCAGCTTTACCGCCAGGTCCCGCGCAGAGATCTAACCACGAACTCCTATCTGCAGAAGCCTGTGCGAAAATTGATGCAACTAGTTGTGATCCTTCATCCTGCACGCCAGCTCTGCGGTGGCGCACCGCCTCCAGTGCTCCCGGAGTTACATCTGCTCTAAATCCATATGGTGAATACGGCGTTTGCATCGCACCCCATTCCTCAAACTCTGAAATCTCTGAACGTCCCGGCCATGTAACAAATGTCGGCTTAGCGGGAGTGTTGTTTGCTTCAAGGAGTGAACGTACATCCTCGAAGTCACGCAGGAGATCAAAGTAGGCACTCACAATCCATTCTGGATGAGAATAAGTGATTGCGAGTCTGCTGACTTCATCACTGATCAATGCCACAGGTGCAAGCCACTCTTCCAAGGACTGTGCGCTTACTTTACGGAGTAGCGCATTGACAAACGATGCCTTAGATTCGCCTAAAACTTTCCGAGCTAGCTCAACCGTTTCAGATACCGCAGCGTGCATCGGCACTCTCATTTCAAAAATCTGCTGAAGTCCCAATCTCGTCACATCAACGATTCCAGAATCAACTTCGTTCCAAGGTCGATCGCTTACTTGAGAGAGAACGTAATCATGACGCCCCTGCATACGAAGCGTTCCATAGAGAAGTTCAGTCGCAAACGCCTTGTCGCGCTGGTCAAAGGCCGAGGATTCTAGCGCTCGAGGTAAGAGAAGATTTGAGTATCCATCACGGCGATTCACCTCGGTAAGGATGTCAAAGACAAGAAGTCGAACCGGATCAGCCTTTGGCTTCTTAAATGTATTTCTACGGGCCTCAACCACAGAGCTCACCAGGATTTATTCTCGCTCCTCGAGCCCAATCAGTAGCCTTCATCTCTGATTTACCCTGTGGGATGAGTTGAACAATCTCAAGCGGCTGATCTCCCGTACCAATAAGTACGCGGTCTTTCTCGATCAACCACTCACCTGCCTTAAGTGATTTCTCGGAAGAATCATCGTTGCATAACTTACTTTGGGTAATCTTAAGAGTTTCACCACGGAAAAAAGAGCGGGCTATCGGATTTGGGTAAAATGCTGCAACTTTGCGATTGATTACGGCAGAGGGTAATTTCCAATCAATCACTGCTTCAGCTTTACTCAACTTCCTCGCCAATGAAATGCCCTGCTCGCTCTGCTTTGTTGGCCGAACGCTATTCGATATATCTTCGAGCGTCTGCGAAACCAAATCGACACCTTTCTGTCCTAGAAATTCCAGCGCTTCTTTGCTTCGCATGCTGGGATCTCGGAGAAAAGATGCTTGTCGGTAAATGGGTCCGGTATCCATACCCTGATCAAGCAAAAAGACTGAAATCCCCAACTCTAAATCTCCACTTTCGATAGCACGCTGAACTGGCGCTGCACCTCGCCATGCGGGTAACAGTGAGAAATGGAGATTAATGAAACCATGCGTAGGTATTGAAAGGATCTCCTGTGGAAGTAATATTCCGAAGGCAACCGTCACCACACAATCAACGTCTTGGAGGTGGCTCGCCATATCTTCTGCGTTTTCAACTTTGATGCACTCAACCGCATTCTCCTGCGCCCATACGGCGACTCGGCTTGAAGTGAGAGATCGACCTCGACCAACAACCTTGTCTTCGGTGGTAAAAACCTTAACTAATGGATGTGTCCCATAGAGTAGAAAATCTAGAGTCGGAATAGCAACTTCAGGTGTTGCTGCAACCGCTAGACGCACTAGTTGCCCTTACCAAAAGTTTTATGGGGCGATACCTTGATGATTGGCGCAGAACCAGATTCAGTGGCATTCATAAACCATTGCGAATCTCGAATGTCTTTCATCGCGAGCTTGCGGAGTTCATTAGGCATACGTTCTATAAAGAGAATTCCATCCAAGTGATCTGTCTCGTGCTGCAGCGCTCGAGCCATAAATTCGCTTCCTTCAACGGTAATTGGCTCACCATGCATGTTAAAGCCGCGAGCGACGGCGCGCATTGCTCGCGGTGTCTCGTAACGAATTTCTGGAAACGAAAGACACCCCTCTTCGCCATCTTGGGTTTCATCGCTTAGAGTCAACTGTGGATTTACTAAGTGGCCAATCTCTTCGTCCACGCACCATGTGAATACACGCAGAGGAACACCGATTTGTGGCGCAGCTAATCCAGCGCCTGGTGCATCAAGCATTGTGTCGATCAAATCACTGACTAGATTGCGAAGTTCCTTATCGAAATCCACTACAGGTGAAGCTGGGGTAACCAAGACGGGATCACCGAACAATCTGATCTCTTGGATAGCCATAACCGTATCTTAACGCAGTTTAAATTTTCAAAGGGTATGAGAAAGGGTGTAGGGGTCGATCCGCATACGAGGTATCGATTTCTTGGCTATTCCCCGTTTCTTTCGGTAAGTAACCAGAAAATCAAACAGTTCTTGCCCGTGATCACGAGATACGGTCAAAATCACGCGTGAAAATTCATTGTCTATCCGTGTTGGTCCAAGGATGCGCGTGGAACTCGAAACACGACCTTCCTTTATGGATGAGGTCATTCCCGAGATAAACGTTGGAGTTTCGGCGTTCGCAATTTCAAGAACAACTGCATGAACCAGTGGAGGCAACTGAGCTTGCTCGCGTTCCCTCAACTCTCTTGCAAGAAGTGGAGAAAGATTCCAGCGCGAAAGTGCCGCAACTATAGGATGTGAATTGTCGATCACAACAAGTGCCTTACCATTTGCCGATAGCAAGCTTGCACTCTGCATAATCGCTTCGCGCGCACGCTCCTGAGCTCGAAGATCTAACTGTGAGAAGAGATTGTCGGCCTCGAGAATGACCACTGCTTGATATCCACCTGGTACTACAGGAGCCATTCCAGCCGTAGATAGGACAATGGAATTCTCGCTATCAATTTCCTGAACTACATGTGAGGCATCAGATGAGACAACTGCAAATCCAGGAAACGCTCTTCCGATCTCATGGGCATAGCGAAGGTTCCCGCGACCCAAGAGGTTCGCAGAACTCTTCTTGCACCATTTACAACTCCACTCTGAACTTGTGAGATTACAGAGAGAGCACACATATCCTTTCTCCGGACCACCAAAGTAAATTCGCCCGCCACATTCACAGAGGGCAATATTCCGACATGAAGCACAGGAGATTGCTTGCGAGTAACCTTTGCGAGGAACGAGAAAGAGTACCGAGCCACGCTTCAGTGCGCTTCTGATCGGTGAAAAGATTCGATCAGGTAACAATTCGCCATGTAGTTGCGGGTACGAGGTCGCATAAACTTTTGCTCTCTTTCCCTTAAGCGCTATAGCCTCCTTTTCAATCAGTAATGAAAGTTCTGAAGAGGGGGCAAAGCCTGCAAAGGTGAGATCTATGGCAGATAGCTTCGATCGTATGATTGCAACATCTCGAACATTCCAACCAGGTGTCCGTCTTTCATAGTGGGACTCAGATCCTTCGCGGAAAATTACGATTGTCTGAAGATTTGCAACGGGAGCAAATATTGCACTACGTGTGCCGATTACTATCTGCGATGCACCTGTGGCAACATGCAAAAAGTTGCTATATCTCGTTGATCTTGGCAGAGATGCATCAAGCACTGAATAGTTCAGATTCAGTTGTTTAAGTTCATTTGCCAAGGAGTGGACTTCACGTAACTCTGGAAGAACTACCAGCACTCCCCCCTTGCTGACCCGCTTCTCAATCCACGAAGCCATCGTGCGAAAGGGATTTTCGCCGGGGGTAAAAAGGTAATAGGAGTGCAAAGGGCTTTTGTTCTCATCTCTTGCTATCACGGTCTGCAAAGAGTTTGTAAATCCCTTTTCAGCTGAAATCACTCTCGGCGGGATGGCAGCACCTAAGATTTCACTCGGTACCGAACCCCATCTGCGAGCAACTGCTCCGACGAGTGAGATGATCTCATCGCTTAACAGTGGAAATGGAGAAGTCACCTTCTCAACGAACTTGAGATTTCCAATATTCGAATTGTTCAGTCTCTCAACGACAAATGCGTCCACTTTTCGACCTGAAAAATCTACCAATACCTTTACGCCAACTGAAACTGCAGCATCGAGAATCTCGGGAACCAGGTAGTCATAAGTCGACTCCAAGTGAGATAGACCGGTATCTACCCAGAGACGTGCGATCGGATAATCAGCTGCAGCAATGTTCTCGCCACGATCAACTTTCTGTACACGAAGTCTCAGAGGTGAGGAGGTCATCAGAGACCTTTAGCTTTGTGGACTAAATCGCTGCGCGGAGTTCATCCACGCGATTAGTAACTTCCCATGTGAAATTAGGAAGCTCGCGACCAAAGTGTCCATAGGCTGCTGTCTGTGAGTAGATCGGACGCAGTAAGTTGAGATCTCTAATGATTGCTGCGGGACGTAAATCAAAGACAGTCGTCACTGCGTTCTGAATCTTGGACACAGGAACGGTCTCAGTTCCAAAAGTTTCGACAAAAACTCCCACCGGATGCGCTTTACCAATTGCATAAGCAACCTGTACTTCGCAACGGCGCGCTAAGCCTGCGGCAACGACGTTCTTTGCAACCCAACGCATTGCATATGCCGCAGAACGATCAACCTTTGAAGGGTCTTTACCACTGAATGCTCCGCCACCATGGCGTGCCATTCCACCATATGTATCAACAATAATCTTTCTTCCAGTCAGGCCAGCATCACCCATCGGACCGCCGATGACAAAGCGACCTGTTGGATTGATGAGAACACGTAAATCGCTCTGCGGTAGATCAATCTTCGAAAGAACAGGTTTAATGACGTGTTCGATCACTTCTGGAGTTAGCTTCTTCGCTACGTCCACATCTTCTGCGTGCTGGCTGGAAATGACAACTGTATTGAGCGCTATCGCCTTGTCGCCGTCGTATTCAATAGTTACTTGTGTCTTTCCGTCTGGGCGCAGATAGGCAAGAGCGCCGCTCTTTCGCACGGCAGTTAACTGCTCCGCCAATTGATGCGCAAGATAGATCGGAAGAGGCATGAGCTCCTTCGTATCATCGCAGGCATAACCAAACATCAGACCCTGATCGCCGGCACCCTGTAAATCAAGTGGGTCAACGGCTGAATCGACGCGATGTTCAAAGGCATCATTCACGCCTTGAGCAATATCTTGTGACTGCTGGCCGATTGAGATTGAAACGCCACAGCTATTTCCATCGAAGCCTTTAACTGAAGAGTCATAACCAATGCCAATAACTGTATCGCGCACTATTCCCATAACATCTGCGTAACCGTCAGTCGTCACTTCACCCGCAACATGCACCTGACCTGTTGTAATTAGGGTTTCAACTGCCACGCGACTCTTCGAGTCCTGCGATAGAAGTGAATCAAGGATTGCATCCGAGATCTGATCTGCAATTTTGTCTGGGTGGCCTTCGGTAACTGATTCTGATGTAAAGAGTCGTTTTGACATTGTTCTAACCTAACCTATCTAGGGCCTGATCAAGGAGAAGATCGGCGAGCGTGTCTTTATCCATGCGATCAACGCTGACCACTTGTACGGATTCTGTCTTACCTGAACTGTCTGAATTGCCTGAAACCAAAATCACACCTTGGTTCTGATCTGAACCGAATATTTCACTACCTACGACATCGTTGAGGAAGAGGATATCGGCGCTCTTGCTCAATAGCTTTCTCTTACCTTCCTCAATATCCAGAGAAGTCTCTGCTGCGAAAGCAATCACAATCTGACTCTTCTTGCGTGAACCGACTGTTGCAACGATATCTGGATTAGATGCTAGCTCAATCGATGTAAGAGAGCCCTTCTTTATCTTTGCTTGGCTTACCTGCAAGGGCTTGGCATCTGCAACAGCTGCACTCATAACGAGCACGTCGCATTGATCGAATTCCTTCTCCACCTGACTAAACATTTCATCTGCCGTGTTTACTCTGATGCAACGAATCCCTGAAGGATCCGGTAGCTCACTATTTGCAAGTATGAGGGTGACATCAGCTCCGCGACGGGATGCAGCACGTGCGATTGCATATCCTTGTTTGCCTGAAGAACGATTACCTATATATCGGATTGGATCCAGCGGTTCACGAGTTCCTCCTGCGGTGACCAGTACTTTGCGTCCGAGGAGATCGTGGACAGGATTAGCGATTGCATTAAACTCGGCGAGAATGCGGGATGTTTCAGGGAAGCGTCCCACTCCGACATCCTTACCCGTGAGTCTGCCGTGGTCTGGATCCATGACAAAGAATCCGCGTTCACGAAGTAGAGCAACATTCGCAATTGTTGCCGGGTTGGACCACATGGCTGGATGCATTGCAGGAACAATCAGTTTCGGCGCTGCACTTGCAAGAACTGTATTGGTGAGCAAATCGTCAGCGCGCCCCTGAGCAATGCGGGCGATGAGATCGGCAGTAGCTGGAGCAATGATTATGAAATCACTCGAGCTTCCCAATGAGACATGTCTTACTTCATCGACCTTCTCCCACACAGTGGTCGTCACTGGACGACCAGAAAGGGCTTCCCATGTTGCGCTGCCTACAAAATTGAGGCTCGATGGGGTTGGTATGACAGTTACGCCGAAACCTTGATCTTGAAGACGACGGAGCAGATCACAAGATTTATATGCAGCAATTCCGCCACCAACGCCAAGAATTACTTCGCGTGTTGACACGAGATATGTTTCTTAGTGGTTACTTAACTGCAGGATCGAGATTTTCGATGGTCAACAGACCTTCATTGATTTCACGAAGGGCAATTGATAGTGGCTTCTCATGAACATGTGTCTCGACCAAAGGTCCAACATATTCAAGGAGACCCTCACCGAGTTGTGAATAATATGCGTTGATCTGACGCGCTCTCTTTGCTGCGTAGAGCACAAGGCTATATTTCGAACCGCTTTTATCGAGAAGTTCGTCGATTGGTGGATTTGTGATGCCGTCCATCAGTGCCTCCTATATTTTTAGCGCGTGGCAGACTCATTCTTTAAGACCGCTGCGAATGAGCCAATCTTATCAGGCTTGCAACCACATGCTCGACCTGGTCATTGACCAAGATATGGTCGAAAAATGGCGATTGGGCCATCTCTTCTTGGGCCAAAGCAAGTCTTTCGGCCCTTCTTTCAGGAGAATCAGTGGCCCGGCCCTCTAAACGTGAAACTAGCTCTTCCCAAGAGGGAGACTCAAGAAAGACCAGAATCGCATCAGGCCAATTCGCTTTAACCTGCTTAGCTCCCTCAATATCAATTTCGAGAAGAACATCCTTACCTTCCGAAAGTGCATCAAGGACTGGTTGACGTGGCGTTCCATAACGCGCACCGGCGAACGCTGCCCACTCTAAAAAGTAATTATTTGATATCGCACGATCAAATTCTTCATCGCTCATGTAGATGTAATCAACGCCATGAGATTCTGTGTGACGCGGTTTTCGCGTCGTTGCCGACACACTGACCCAGAAATCATCATGCTCTCGAATCACTTTGGAAACAGTGCTCTTACCTACTCCCCCAGGACCCGAGAGAACCACAAGAGCACCATCGTGGATCTTATCTCGAGGGATAGCGAACTCCTTTATAAGTGCCGTGCGTTGATGATGTCCGAGACCCATAATTCGTCTCGTACGAGAGATGCCAAGTCTATCGAGAATTGAGATTGCTCTCACTTTTCCGACACCTGATATGGATTCAAGCAATTCTGATACACGCATTTTCGCAACAGCCTCATCATTGGCCGAGAGAGTCAAGACTTGTTCAACTGTGAGATTGCCAGCTCTCACCTCAGCCTTTACTTCAGCTCTATGAGTTCGAGAAAATCTTGCCTTCGATAGCGCCGCCGCACGCTCTTCTTCTGTGAGGACAGGCGGTTTTCTCATGACCGTAATCTAGAGGATCGGAAGCACTACTCGTGAATGGAAGCGACTAATTCAGATGCCCGAGACGACATTGCAGCCTTACCTTGACTCCATCGGGAGGTAATTGGACGACCGATTACTAAGTAATTTGCTCCCGCAGAAATAGCCTGTCCAGGCGTCATGGTTCGAACCTGATCATCGCCACCAACTTCATCCGAGGGGCGAACACCTGGAGTAATGATCTCTACCGATGGTGCAATGACGGCACGAATCGCAGCTATCTCAAGAGGCGAGCAGACTATAGATGTCGCACCCGCAGCCGTTGCTACTCGGGCCATAGAGACTGCGGTCTCAAGCGCAGGTTTGGCATAACCGAGATCGGAGAGATCGGAGTCTGCAAGAGAAGTAAGAACTGTGACTGCAGTAATCGATGTGGAAGTAACTGCCGATACTGCTGCACTGATCATCCCTGCGCCGCCACTTGCATGTACCGTCAGAAAACGTGGGTGTAGATGATCAACAACTCCAGCTGATTTCTTTACCGTATTGGGAATATCGTGAAGTTTGAGATCGAGAAAAATCGATGCGCCACTTTCGCGGGCAATACTTTCGATTCCTTCACATCCAAAGGTGAGGAAAAATTCGAGTCCCAACTTATATATATCAATACTTTCACGAGTGGCATCAATCCAGGCGCGGGCTGTATCGAAATCCGATGTATCAACTGCGAGAATTATTGGGGATTGAGCCATTTATTCGGAGTCCTCTCGGTGAGCGAAACCCACAGCGTCCTTCACGGCGCTGAATCCTTTTGCGACCAAGAGCGCAGTCAGTTCGCGCTGAATCCGTGGAATTGCCGTTGGATCACCAAAACTTGCAGTTCCGACCGAGACACCGGATGCGCCAGCCAAAATTAGTTCAAGAGCATCGCGTCCCGAAGCAACACCGCCCATTCCAAGAATTGGAACGTGAGGCATGGCGCTATGCACTTGATAGATAGCACGCACTGCAACAGGCCTTATCGCTGGTCCTGATAAACCACCGGTCTTGCCACCAAGATGAGGTTTCATCGTTTCAAGATTAATGACCATTCCTAGAACGGTGTTAATCAGCGCTAAGCCATCAGCGCCAGCATCCACAACAGCGGTAGCGATACTAGTGATATCTGTGACATCCGGAGTCAGTTTTGCGATGATCGGTATTTCGCCACCGATGATTTTACGAACTCCATCGATCGCACGGGCGGCCGTCTCTCTCTCACACGCAAAAACCATTCCGCGATTTTCAACATTAGGGCATGAAATATTTACTTCCAGTGCACTGATGCCTTGGACTGACCGAATTTTCCGCGCCAACATCGCGTACTCATCTGTCGTTTCGCCTGCAATGGAAACGATTACGCGTGCACCCTTGCTCAATAACCAAGGCACATCCTGAGCTAAAAATTGATCAATTCCAGGACCTTGAAGACCAATTGAATTGAGCATGCCGGAAGGTGTCTCTGCCATGCGCGGAGTTGCACGGCCATGTCGTGCTTTATTCATTACTGACTTGGTGACAACCGCACCAATTTCGCATAAGTCAAAGAATTGCGAGAGCTCCTTGCCTGAACTCGCACAACCACTAGCGGTGAATATCGGGGCTGGAAACCAGGCATTTCCTAAAGTGGTTGAGAAATCTAATGCTGACGCACTCATTGAGTACCTACCGGTGGAGTTTTGCCAACTAGATCCCAAGCAACCAAACTTCCATCCATAACTGGGCCATCGATGCACGAGCGCAGCATTGCAATCGAGCCATCTTCATTCTTTACAGGTAGAACACAAGTCATGCAGATACCGATGCCACACGCCATCGACTCCTCTACTGCGCACTGGTGCACAACATCTGTTCCATCAGTGATTTCAGAGATAGCACGCAACATGGACATCGGTCCACATGAATAAATAACGTCAACAGAGCCTTGAGCTATGAGATCGCGGATGGGCGCGGTGACTCTTCCATGTTCGCCCATTGAGCCATCTTCGGTGAAAATCTTTAAGGTTGTCGCGCTTCGCTTACCCTCTAATGGAGCGTAAATTTTCGATCCAGTGCTTGCACCTAAAAGCATGTCAACTCTGCAACCACGAGTCTTAAGAACTTCAGCTAACCCAAAGAGTGGCGCCGAGCCATATCCTCCGCCGACAAGAAGTGCATTCACGGAACTCGTAGGAATTCCAAAAGCTCTACCAAGAGGTGCAACAATATCTAGCTCAACGCCTTCTTCTTGCGAACAGAGCCACTTAGATCCAGAACCATGTGGAGCGACGATCAACTCCATCGCTCCCCCAGATGCGCTTCCGTGAGTTATTCGAGAGATTGCGAACGCCCTGCGCAAAATCATCTTTGATGTATCTCCGCCCACAGAGATGGCTACGAAGTTTCCGGGCCGACAAACTGAGGCAAGATCTCCAATAGCAAGAAGAATTTGGTGGTAAGCGCCAACTCTCTTATTGCTAAGAATTGTTGCGTTGAGCTGTGCTGCGCTCTTGTTGATAGTTCCCATTAATCATTGAGCCAATCTTGGATTGGACGAACATCTAAGTCACCAGCTTGTAAAACTTTAATTCCTTCAACGGCTGCACTAAAACCCGCAGTTGTAGTAATACACGGGATAGATCTCTGAATCGCGGCGGTACGAATTGCCCATCCATCGGCTCTTGTTCCGCGTCCCACAGGAGTGTTAATCACGAGATCAATCTCTCCCCCATTTAATAATTCGACAATCGTTTTCTCTCCGTACGGGCCAGAACCTTCGGAAGCCTTGCGCACCCGTGCGGTCATTACATCATGAGAAGCTAGAAAATCCGCCGTACCTGATGTTGCAAAGAGTCTAAAGCCGAGGGCGGCAAGTGACTTAGCCGGCGAAAGGCCCGACTCCTTATCCTTGTCAGCTAAGGATATAAAAATTGATCCGGATTTCGGAAGTGAACCGAAAGCACTGATCTGACTCTTGGCATAACTTGCACCAAAGGAGGAGGAAATTCCCATCACTTCACCCGTAGAGCGCATCTCAGGTCCAAGGACGGCATCCACTCCTCTGCCATCCATCCTTCTAAATCGATTCCAAGGTAGGACGGCTTCCTTGACAGAAATTCCCTTAGCAACTCCATCGCCCTCTTCAGGAAGTGTGTGATCGTGGCGCAACTCAGCGATCGTCGACCCGACTGCGATGCGTGCAGCGGCCTTAGCAAGCGGTACGCCCGTAGCTTTCGAAACAAAAGGAACAGTTCTAGATGCGCGAGGATTCGCCTCCAAGACGTAAAGGGTGTCGGCAGCCAGAGCAAATTGGATGTTAATCAGTCCGCGTACGCCAACACCTTGGGCAATTTTCAATGTCGCTTCACGGATGAGATCAAGTTGTGTATGTGTGATGGTCATCGCAGGCAGAACACAAGCACTATCTCCAGAGTGGATTCCTGCTTCTTCAATATGTTCCATCACGCCACCCAAGAACAACTCCTGGCCATCAAAAAGTGCATCGACATCTATCTCGATTGCGCTGTCGAGAAAGCGATCGACTAAGACGGGGTGATCGGGAGTTATATCTGTGGCCCGGGAAATGAAAGAAGAGAGTGAAGCATCATCGTAGACGATCTCCATTCCTCGACCGCCAAGGACAAACGATGGACGCACGAGAACTGGATAACCGATGCGTTGTGCAATCTCTATCGCCTGCATCTGTGAAGAAGCCATACCAAACTCCGGCGCAGTGAGTTGTACTGACTCAAGAACGTCACCGAAGGCGCCACGTTCTTCAGCTAAATTAATTGCTTCCGGACTTGTACCCAGAATCGTAACTCCTGCTGCCTTGAGTCCAGCTGCAAGTCCGAGAGGAGTTTGACCACCAAGCTGTGTGATTACTCCTAGAACAGGGCCAGCGAGAGTCTCTGCGTGCACGACTTCCAATACATCTTCGAGCGTGAGTGGCTCAAAGTAAAGTCGATCGCTTGTGTCGTAATCCGTAGAAACCGTCTCAGGGTTGCAGTTGATCATGATCGTTTCAAAACCCGCTTCATGCAGAGTGAACGATGCGTGCACACATGAGTAATCGAATTCAATACCTTGCCCAATTCGATTTGGTCCACTTCCGAGAATGATCACAGCGGGAATAGTTCTTGGCTTAACTTCACTCTCTTCTTCATAACTCGAGTAGTAGTACGGGGTAAATGCTTCAAACTCCGCGGCGCAGGTATCAACAGTCTTGTAAACAGGTCGCACGTTGAGATGTGTGCGAGTCTTGCGAATCTCTTCCTCCGTACTGCCTCTCAGGGCCGCGATCTGACTATCAGAAAATCCGTGCTCTTTGGCAAAACGCATTGCTTCTGCAGTCAATTCACCTGGTTGGGCAACTTCGCGTGCGGCAGTATTTATAGATTCGATTTGAGTGAGAAACCAACGATCAATCTTGGTCTTTTCGTATACCTCTTCAATGCTCTTTCCGGCCCACAGCACTTGTTGTACTTGTTGTAATCGATATTCCGTTGGAATCGAGATTTGATCCATCAGGGCTAATGTGCGCGACTCTGAGATTTTCTCAGGGAAGGTAAAGATTGATTCCTTTCTTTCCAAAGAACGCATAGCCTTCATAAGAGCTTCCGGAAATGATCTGCCAATCGCCATAGCTTCGCCAACCGACTTCATCGTTGTCGTCAAACGTGGATCTGCATCCTGGAATTTTTCGAAGGCGAATCTCGGTGCCTTTACAACCACATAATCAAGTGTTGGTTCAAATGAAGCCGGCGTTACCTTGGTAATGTCATTCTGGATTTCATCGAGTGTGTATCCAATAGCGAGTTTGGTTGCGATCTTTGCGATTGGAAAACCTGTGGCTTTTGAAGCTAGAGCGCTGGAGCGTGAAACTCGCGGATTCATTTCAATAACTATTATTCGGCCATTATCAGGATTGACAGCGAACTGGATATTACAGCCGCCCGTAGCAACGCCAACTTCTCTGATAATCTCAATCGAAAGATTGCGTAACTTCTGGAACTCAACATCCGTGAGTGTGAGCGCTGGAGCGACGGTAATTGAATCACCTGTGTGCACGCCCATTGGATCAATATTCTCAATAGAACAAACAATGACTACGTTATCGCTGGAATCACGCATAACCTCCAGTTCATATTCCTTCCACCCGATGATGGACTCTTCGAGAAGAACCTCAGAAGTTGGGCTATGTCTTAATCCGGCACCAGCTATTTGGTGGAGAGACTCTTCATTGAAAGCGATTCCAGAACCCAACCCACCCATAGTGAAAGAGGGTCTAACAACGACCGGGTAGTTCAGCACCTTGACTGCCTCTAAAACCTCATCCATCGTGTGGCAAATAACAGACTTCGCAGACTCACCACCAACTTTTTCAACGATCGTTCTAAATATCTCGCGATTTTCTCCGCGTTCGATTGCATCTACGTCTGCACCAATAAGCCTGACGCCATAGCGTTCAAGGGTTCCTGCTTTGAATAGAGCGATTGCAGCGTTGAGCGCAGTCTGTCCACCAAGAGTCGCTAGAACTGCATCTGGGCGTTCTTTTGCAATGATCCGCTCGATAAACTCTTGCGTTATTGGTTCAATATATGTTGCATCGGCAAATTCAGGATCAGTCATGATTGTCGCTGGATTTGAATTAACAAGAACTACACGTATGCCCTCGGCTCTAAGCACCCGACATGCTTGCGTGCCTGAATAATCGAATTCACATGCCTGACCAATAACAATTGGTCCAGAACCTATAACGAGAACTGATTTAATCGATGTATCGAGAGGCATCAGAGCACACCAGCCTTTCGTGGAAACTTCTCCATCATTAAAACGAACTGATCAAAGAGATAGGCCGCATCATGAGGGCCCGCAGCAGCTTCCGGATGGTACTGAACGCTAAATGCGCCACGCTCAAGAAGCTCAAGGCCTTCTACAACATCATCATTGAGACAGAGATGCGTTACACGTCCTGGCCCAAATACAGTTGAGAATTGACCATCTATTGGTGCTTTGATCGCAAAGCCATGGTTATGAGAAGTTATCTCGACTTTGCCGTTTCGCTTATCGATCACTGGTTGATTAATACCGCGATGTCCGAACTGCAATTTATATGTTTCAAAACCTAGGGCTCTTCCAAGAATCTGGTGACCAAAACAGATTCCAAAAATGGGAACCTCTTCCGTCAAAAGTTCGCGGACAAGGCTGACGGTATCAGTCATGGTTGCTGGATCGCCGGGACCGTTTGAGAGAAAGACTCCATCTGGATTGAGAGCCATGATCTCGGAGAATGTTGAATTGTAAGGTACTACGTGCGTCTCGATTCCACGCTCTGCCATCGCGCGAGGTGTTGCACCCTTAATTCCTAGATCAACTGCGACGACCGTAAATTTCTTATCTCCCTTAGCCGCAATAGTGTAACTCTCAGGCGTAGACACATCTGCGCTTAGGAATGATCCTGCCATCTGGCCACTCTTGCGTACTTCGATAACCATCTCCTCGCGGGAGAGTTCGAGATCAGAAAATATTCCAACTCGCATTGCTCCGCGATCGCGCAAATGTCGAGTCAGTGCTCGCGTATCTATTCCAGAAATTCCAACAATGTTCTGTTCCACAAGAGCGTCAACTAGATCAAGCTCGCTCCGCCAGTTACTGGTAATCGGTGAAGGATTTCTCGCAACAAATCCTGCAACCCAAATCTTTGAACTCTCATTATCGAAGGCATTCATTCCAGTATTTCCAATATGTGGAGCTGTCATTACAACAACTTGGCGATGATAAGACGGATCAGTGAGGGTCTCCTGATATCCGGTCATGCCAGTTTGGAAGACGGCTTCACCAAATGTCCTACCGGTCGCTCCCCAACTCTTACCTTCAAAGATGCGACCATCATCGAGAACTAGAAATGCTTTACTCATGAGCTTTTTCTCTCCTGATACACAGCGCGTCCGTGAAAGAAGGTGGCGATAACGCGGGCTGAGAAAGCCATTCCATGGAAAGGAGTATTTCGTGATTTTGATTGCAATTGGTCTCGATCCACTCGGTAGGAAGAGTTGGGATTTATCACGGTCACGTGCGCAGGTGCACCCACCGCTAGTTCACGCCCGTGATCAACATAACCTGCGATGCGCGCCGGTGCCACGCTCATTCGATTTTGAACTCCAGCCCAATCCATAAGGCCAGATTCCACCATTGTTGCAGCAACGATCGAGAGTGCATGCTCAAGCCCAAGCATTCCAAATGCTGCCTCTTGCCATTCGCACTCCTTGCTCTCTCCAGGATGTGGTGCGTGATCGGTAGCAACGATGTCGATTGTTCCGTCTGCGAGTCCACGACGTAAAGCCATCACATCTGCCTCAGTACGGAGAGGAGGATTTACTTTAAAAACTGGATCGTAACTTCGCGCACTCTCATCCGTAAGCAACAAGTGGTGGGGCGTTACTTCTGCAGTGACATCAATCCCGCGAGCTTTCGCCCAACGGACAATCTCTACTCCACCAGCGGTTGTGAGGTGACAGATGTGAAGTCTTGATCCCACATGTTCAGCCAAAAGGACGTCTCGAGCGATAATTGCTTCTTCGGCAACTGCAGGCCAACCCTTAAGTCCGAGTGTTGCACTTACTATTCCCTCATTCATCTGCGAACCAGAAGTCAGCGCAGGCTCCTGTGCGTGCTGGGCTATCACTCCGCCAAATTTCTTGACGTATTCCAGTGCGCGACGCATTACAAGTGGATCACTCACGCAATTACCGTCATCGCTAAATACGCGAACTTGAGCAACTGAATCAGCCATTGCACCAATTTCGGCTAGAACTTTCCCCTCAATACCCTGAGTAACTGCGCCAATTGGAAACACATCGAGGAGCCCAGCGCTCTTTCCAAGTCGGTAGACCTGCTCAACTACTCCGGCAGTATCGGCCACAGGAGAAGTGTTGGCCATTGCAGAAAGTGCTACATATCCACCCTTGACGCCAGCACGTGAACCCGTGAGCACAGTTTCGGAATCCTCCTTGCCTGGTTCGCGCAAATGAGTGTGGAGATCGACTAAACCGGACATCACGATCATGGCTGATGCATCAAACACAGTCGCATCACTGTCGTTGAGTGATGGCGCTACAGCAACTATGAATCCATCTTCGATCAGCACATCACACACCCGACCATCTGCCAGAGTGCCATTCTTAATAAGTGTCTTCATTGTCTCTGCTGTCACTATAGGCCCGCCTCAATCGAAGTATCGCCAGCTAAAAGAAGATACAGAATAGCCATTCGCACGCTCACGCCGTTTGCTACCTGCTCAACAATCACAGAACGAGCGCTATCAGCACTCTCTGCTGTGATCTCTAATCCACGGTTCATTGGGCCTGGGTGCATAACTATTGCACCCGGGTGCAATGCGTTGAGACGATCTGTATTGAGTCCAAAGTAACGTGAATATTCACGAGCGTTAGGGAAGAAGAGTTCACCCATTCTCTCTTGCTGCACACGCAACATCATCACCGCATCTAGAGAATCAAGAACTTGGTCAAAATCGTAGGAGACTGCAACAGGCCAACTCTCAACACCAACAGGAAGCAACGTTGGAGGTGCAACTAATGTGACATGTGCGCCAAGTTTGGTGAGCAATAAAACATTTGATCGTGCCACTCGAGAATGGAGGACATCGCCAACAATTGCAATGCGCAAGCCTTGAAGATCCTCGCGCCCTTGCGACAAGTGTTTACGGATCGTAAATGCATCAAGAAGTGCTTGGCTGGGATGTTCGTGAGTTCCATCTCCTGCATTAATGACAGCTCCTGACATCCACTCGCACGCTGCGAGTCGGGCAGGAGCACCAGATGCTCCATGTCGAATGATTACGGCATCTGCCCCCATTGCTTGCAAAGTTTGCGCCGTATCCTTGAGTGATTCACCTTTGCTCACGCTTGATCCCTTGGCAGAGAAGTTAATGACATCTGCTGAGAGTCTCTTTGCTGCTGCCTCAAAAGAGATTCGAGTTCGGGTTGAATCCTCTGCAAAGAGATTAACGATCGTGCGACCACGAAGAGTCGGAAGCTTCTTCATTGGGGTATCGCTGACTCTGGCTAATTCAGTTGCTGTATCTAAAATCTTGATTGCATCGCCTCGACTGATGTCGGCAATTGAGAGTAGGTGCTTCATTCTCCGCCTCCATCTGAGACTAGAACGTCATCGACTCCATCGAGTTCGGTGAGCAAAACTTTCACTGATTGCGAGGTCGAGGTCGGAATATTCTTACCAACAAAATCAGCCCGTATTGGTAGCTCTCGGTGACCTCTATCAATGAGGACAGCAAGCTGCACTCGTGCCGGACGACCAATGTCGCCGAGAGCGTCTAGGGCAGCTCTAATCGTTCGCCCTGAGTAGAGAACATCATCGACAAGAATCACAGTTCGGTTTTCGATCCCTAAGCTGGGAATACTGGTCGGCATCAGAGCGCGTGGGGCTTTGAGGCGAAGATCATCGCGAAACAGTGTTGTATCAAGGGTCCCCACTTGAATGGGCGAACCTTCAATTTTTTCAATCAGCTGCGCTAAACGTAGGGCCAGATGTGCGCCGCGAGTTGGGATTCCTAATAATGTAACCGCTGATGCCCCGTTGTTACGTTCGCAAATTTCATGGGCTATGCGAGAAAGGGCGCGTGAGATATCCGGCGCAGGCAGAACAGAACTCATTTAAATCTCCTTCCCCGCCTCTCTGGACGGGTCTTAAAGGATGCTGCGAAAGAATACCACCAGAGGCTAGAAGTCTGTGGATATCTCCAACGCAGAGCGAGCCATCTTCTCTACCCTCCACCTCATGCTAAATCACGAGATAAGCGAGATTCGAGTACGAATCCGTGCAACTCGGTTATCCCTAGGGTGGAGCTTGGCCGAATTCGAGATTCACTCGGCCGGTGCAATCACCGCAGTTGCCATGGGTTCCTATGAGAGAGGTACGCGAGCACTCTCCATAGCAAAATTGCTTACGATCTGCAAGATCTTTGATCTCCCACTGATTCACATCTTGGCACCAGCGAAAGAGATAATTACCGGAGAATGTACGAGACGACATATTTATGACCTTCGAGCTCTACAAGGTTTGCCCAATAGTTCCGAGAAAGCGCATCTGCTCTCCTACATCCAGCACATCATTAGAGAGCGTGGTGATTGGAAAGGCGCTGTGGTCTCGTTACGTGCGACTGATATTCAAAATCTGGAACTCATTTTCGCAGCCAGCCAGGACGTTGAGAGCCATAACTATCAGGCGTGGCTTGCAGTGCAAGGCATCTCGTTGAACAAAAACTAGATGGATAAGCTCGATTTGATTGATGCGATTCTACCCAGCACTCCATGTATATATCCTGCAGAGTCATCAGTACTCAAATCTTTGGCAAGGCTCAGCGCCTCATCGATCACTATCGCATCATCTAAATCTGTCGCCCAGAGAATTTCGTAGATACCTAAGCGCAAAATATTTCGATCAACTGTCGGAAGTCGATCCATATCCCAACCCTGTGCGTACGTTGTAATCAATTCATCGATCTTGCGCTTATGAGTATAAATGCCTTCAATGAGTGATTTTGTGTATTCACGAATAGGGCGTGCATCTGCCCCTTCTTCATCGACATCACGAGAAGAAAGAAGTTCCAGTAGATCGCTGCTGCGAATATCTGATTCGTAGAGTAAGTCTAAAGTCTGTTTTCGAGCTTTACTGCGTGCAGACACTAGTTTGCGCGACCTTGATACGATCCATCACGAGTGTCAACAAGAATCTTCTCATCTTGCTTGATAAAGAGAGGAACCTGAACTTCAATACCAGTTTCAACTGTTGCAGGCTTCGTACCGCCAGATGAACGATCCCCTTGTAGGCCTGGCTCTGTATATGTGACTGTAAGTTCAACGGATGCTGGTAGTTCGATGTATAGAGGATTGCCCTCATGAATAGCAACAACGGCCACTGTATTTTCAAGCATGTAGTTAGCGGCTTCACCAACCGTAGCTGCAGAAATGGTCATCTGGTCAAAGTTTTCGTTATCCATGAAAACAAAATCATCTCCCTCTTTGTAGAGGAAATTCATCTCACGCTTTTCCAGAATCGCAATTTCAACCTTCACGCCAGCATTAAAAGTCTTATCAACAACTTTGCCCGTCATTACCTGCTTGAGCTTGGTACGAACGAAGGCTGGACCTTTACCCGGCTTCACATGCTGAAATTCAACAACAGTCCATAGCTGCCCTTCAATGTCGAGGGTCATGCCATTTTTGAGATCATTTGTTGTCGCCACAGTAATGCTCCAGTTCATTGCGACGGCAACCTGCCATCTGCTTCAAGAGTGGAAGTTTACCTCATTGAAGATTATGAAATGAGTGTCTTGAGTGCAGCCATTGCCAACGAGTAGGAATTCGGACCAAATCCCCCAATAGTGCCGTTAGCAACCCCCGAAATTACTGAGGTGTGTCTAAATTCCTCGCGAGAAAGTGGATTAGAAAGGTGTACCTCTATAAGTGGAGCCTTGACCATTTCGGCGGCGTCACGAATTGCATACGAATAATGGGTGAAGGCTGCGGGATTGATGATCACGGGCGTGTTCGAATCAGCGGCCTCATGAAGCCATCCAATAATTGTTGCTTCGTCATCACTCTGGCGCACATCTGCGACGAACCCATTGCTATCAGCAGCACTACGAATATGCGCCTCTAATTGAGGATAACTCATGTCACCATAAATTGATGAGTCGCGTATGTCCAACCTAGATAGGTTTGGCCCATTAATTACTAAAACTTTCATGAACATACCTTCTCATACGCGCTCAGAAGATGCCCTTGTGCCACATCTGCGATTCGGTCAGTTTTACCAATTTCAGAGATAGTTACAAAGCGAAGAGAGTTTCCGCGCGATTTCTTATCCATCGACATGAGGGCCCTTAACTCAGGCCAATCTCCCGCCGAGTAGGTAACTGGAAGATTAATCCCGGCCAAAATCGATAGGTGTAGATCACGGACCTCATCGGAGATGAGCCCTAGCTCTGATTGCAGATGGGCCATAAATGCCATTCCAATCGCAACGCACTCTCCATGACGCAGTGAATACTTCGCATGCTTCTCAACTGCATGGCCGAAGGTATGCCCGTAATTAAGAATCTCGCGATCAAAACTCTCTTTGAAATCACCGCTGACAACATTGGCTTTCACTTGTACGGCTCTCATAACTAACTTAAGTACTAAGGCTTCATCGTTACGCACTGCTTGCAGATCTTTATTTTGGATCAGCTGCAGAATCTGAGGATCACGGATGAATCCACACTTAACAACCTCTGCCAACCCGGCTGCGAAGTCACGATCTGGAAGTGTGTCAAACCATGATTGATCTATGAGCACAGCCCGAGGAGAGTGGAATGAACCCACCAGATTCTTCCCGTAATCCAAGTTTGCTCCAGTTTTTCCACCTATTGCAGCGTCGACTGAGCCTGCGACGGAAGTAGGAACAGCTATCCAATCAATGCCGCGGAGGTAAGTGGCCGCGGCGAACCCTGCAATATCCGTTACCGCTCCACCACCGATGCCAACCACTACATCACTGCGACCAAATCCAGCAGCTGCAAACCAATTCCAAAGTTTGAGAAGTGCATCTGGGCTCTTTCCCTCTTCCCCATCGGGAATGATGCAATAAACGAATTCGCAGTCCCCAGCTTCAAGATTACCCAGTGCACTCTTCATCGATTCCGTCGTGACAATCGCACAACGTGTGCGGTCAGCGATTCGAACCCTGAGCTCTTCCCTCCAGCTGCATCCGACGAGTACGTCGTAGTCTTTTTCAGCACTCACGCGAATTACTGCACTCATAAATTTACCCCCTCGCTCTTGGACAGGATCTCAACAATTTCCTGGGCAATCTGCGTTGGCGTTGAGGAGTCAGTTGAAACAGTGAAGCTAGCAAGGGACTCATACACTGGGCGACGCACATTCATTAACTCTTGCCACTTAGCCCTTGGATTTCCTACTAGCAGTGGGCGGTCGCGATTAAAACCGATTCGCGGAGCAGCGTTAGAAAGTGATACATCAAGAAAACAGATAGGACTTGAAGAGACTCGTAGAGCCTCTGCGACATCTGCATTCATGACGGAACCGCCACCTAATGCCAAGACTCCATTACACTCGATAATCTCTCTCAACACAATCTTTTGCTCTAACTCTCTAAAGAATGATTCACCCTTATCGAGAAAAATTTCAGAGACACGAAGTCCTGTCTCTGTCTCAATAAGCAAATCAGTATCAGCAAAACCAGTCGCTAGGCGTTTTCCAAGGGCTTTTCCAACAGATGACTTTCCGGCTCCCGGCGGGCCGATCAAGATTACCTTTGGCATTTTACTTAAAACGAAGATGAGCCATATAAGACTCAAAGTTTCGTTTTGTCTCCGCCACGCTATCTCCGCCAAACTTTTCAAGAACCGCCTCAGCGAGAACTAGTGCGGCCATCGCTTCTCCGACAACACCCGCTGCAGGAACCGCACAGACATCAGAACGCTGATTAATTGCTTTAGCTGCCTGACCTGTTGCCACATCGATCGTATCGAGAGCTTTGGGTACGGTAGAGATTGGTTTCATTGCAATACTCACTCGCAAAACTTCACCGTTAGACATTCCGCCTTCGGTGCCGCCGGCACGATCACTACGTCGAACAATCGCACCGGCCTCGTTGCGTTCGATTTCGTCATGCGCCTTAGATCCCCTGCGTGTAGCAGTTGTAAATCCATCTCCGATTTCAACACCCTTAATTGCTTGAATACCCATCATTGCACTCGCTAGTCGTGCGTCCAATCGACGATCCCAATGAACATGTGAACCAAGTCCGGGGGGAAGGTTGTATGCCAAAATCTCGCAAACACCGCCGAGGGTGTCCCCATCAGAATGAGCGCTATCAATCTCTGCAATCATCTTCGCGCTCGTCTCGGCATCAGCGCAACGAACTGGGTCGGCATCGATTCGCGCCATGTCGCTGTAGACCGGCAACTCAGCAGTATCTGGAACACGAACTGTTCCTATCGAAATAACGTGACTCAGTATTGTTATACCGACGCTCTGTTCCAAAAACGCACGAGCAACTGCCCCTAAGGCAACTCGAGAAGCTGTCTCGCGTGCGCTGGCTCGTTCAAGAATTGGGCGTGCATCATCAAAGTCATATTTTTGCATTCCTACTAAGTCTGCATGTCCTGGACGAGGGCGAGTCAGTGGAGCATTTCGTGCCAAACCTTCAATTTCACTCGCATCCACAGGATCGGCGCTCATTACCTTCTCCCACTTTGGCCACTCGGAATTACCAACCTGGATGCTGATCGGTCCGCCTTGGCTCTGGCCTAAACGAATGCCACCAATAATCGTAATTTTATCTGCCTCAAAATTTTGTCGTGCACCGCGCCCGAAGCCAAGTCGACGGCGTGCAAGATGGAAATCAAGAAAAGTGGAGTCGATTGCAACATGGGCGGGCACTCCCTCAATAATCGCTGAGAGTGCTTGACCGTGCGATTCGCCTGCTGTTAACCAACGCATGTGCATATTCTGGCAGATCTATGAGGCGGATGCTCACCTATTTTGCGAATAAGGTCGCGATAGTTCCGCACAATATCGCTGGAGCAAGCGGAATCTGTAGAGATTTGCGGAGGTTCCCTCGAGAAAGAAAAACAGCATGCAGCACAGCCGTGATAGCAACTATGACGAGAAAAATCTTGTACGTGGAAACCTCCGCAGGAAGCACAAACATGGCCAAGACTCCCATGAGCTTCACATCACCTAGGCCAAGTCCACAGAAGGTCGATAACAATCCAGAGAAAAACAGAACGATGAGTGATGCCATTAAGTGCCCTTGAAAAGAGTATCCCTCTGCAACTGCTGCAAAATACGCTGCGATCGAAAGGATCAATACTTGTCGATTTGGAATGCGATGAGTCTTTGCATCAACTAGTGCAATCCTCGATAGAAGAATCAGAACCACAATCAGCATACGAGCAGGGTATTAAGAACGAAGTGAAAGGCACGGGCAGAATTAAGGACTGTGGTTAAAGTTGAGCAAGTACTCCGCGCAGATGCGCTGAAATGGAATCTCGATCAATCTCTAAGGACAGAACTAACGCAAGTTGATCCAAGCCTTGCCACAATAACAACTCTTTGCCATTGATGACCTTTCCAGATCTATCAGACCATGCCGAAGCGAGAACCGTTGGCCAAGGCTTATAGATCACATCAAAAAGCAAACCCGACACAAGGGAAGGCAAGTTCTCTGCCAACATATCGGCGGCACCCGCTGGGGTTGTATTTACAATGAGGTCGTAAGAATTGATTTCCGGATCATTGATCCACGGAAGATAATTGAAAGCTGACTTTTCAACACAGCGCGCAAGGGCGTCCCTACGTGTAGATGTGCGACCCATGACCGTAAGAGTTCGAACGTTTCCATCGAGTGCGCCAGCTACTGCACGCGCCGTTCCTCCCGCTCCAAGAACTAGTGCCTGTGAGAAAGTGGAATAACCCTGCGCATCAAGGGCTGCCAAGAATCCTGAACCATCTGTCGAAGTTCCGAACCAACGCCCTTCTCTTTTATACAGTGTATTGATCGAACCTAATCGCAGTGAGAGTTCATCACACGTGACATCAAGCAGGTGTGCCTCTTCCTTAAGTGGCATGGTGAGTGAGAAGTAATCAAAATCTGATTCATGAGCTAGAAAGAAGTTGTGCAAGGTTCCGCTAGGGACATCTATTGCTTCATAACTGCCAGAGATACCTATGTACTCGAACGCGGCACGGTGGAGAGTGGGTGAAAGTGAGTGAGCGATGGGAGAGCCCAGAACCGCACCTCTTATCACTGGTTCCCCTCAAACTTTCCTGCTCGTAAATTCTTTTTGTAGAGAACCTTCCACGTATTGAATTCATCTAATGATGAAGTAAAGCGCGTGTCTTTCGGCGCAACGGTTATGAAATAAAGCCAATCCCCTGCTGCTGGCGCTATTGCCGCCTCAATTGCGTTACGGCCAGGATTTCCGATTGGGCCTGGAGGTAATCCGTACTTTCTATAGGTGTTGTAAGGGGAATTAATAAGCGTCGACTTCGTGCTCAAGAAAATGTTTCCACGCGATTCCATAACAAAATGTACCGTTGAGTCCATTTGCAGAGGCATGCCAATCTTGAGGCGGTTATAGATTACCCGTGAAACTTTTGCGAAATCATCATCAACGCCCTCAGCTTGAATGATTGAGGCAATAGTGAGGAGTTGCTGCGGCGAGTATGAAGATTTATCAGATAGAAATCCCGCCTTAACTACCTCGGCGAGACCTCGCGCAATCATCTCTTTGAGTGCTGATGCAGCGCTTGTTCCTTGGGCAAAACTGTATTGCGCAGGGAAGATAAGTCCTTCTAACTCTGAGAATGGCTTAGGAACAACGGCGTTGGCAAAAGCCTTTTCAATTTCTTCTTGGGAATAATCGGCTTTACCAAAGAGTTTCTTAATCTCACTTATCCAAGCGCCTTCAGACACTGCGATTAGCCCAGCTATTCTTTTGTTATCAAGTAATTGCTCGAGAGCTCTCTGGGCACAAATTTGCGTTTCAATCATGTGAATTCCGGGTGCGATGAGCGCTGCTTTGGGGTCAGCCACGGCTAGCCTAAAAAATACTTCAGATGACGCGATGACATCTTTTTCAAATAACTCGCGGGCTATCTCTAGACCAGTCTCTCCTGCAGTAACATCAATTGAAACAGTACGCTGACTTGGGTCACTCGAGCAATCAAAATCTGCTGCAGCAGATGGTCCTGCCTTGACGATTGATAGGAGGTAGATGATCAGAGCACTTGCGACAAGTGCGGCTGCCGCACGCAAAAGCGGTCGCCTACTCACGGTCATTAGCCAATCCAGATTCCAAAATAATCACTGCTGATTGTGAATCAATTCTCTTTCGTTGATCTTTCGCACTCAAACCTGCTTGAGAAAGAGATGTTGCGGCTGATGATGTTGTGAGTCGCTCATCGATAAGCTCGACTGGGCAGGGGGCGAAAGTGGAGAGAAAATCGGCGAATGCTCTTGCCTTAACCGTCGACGCGGAGCTTTCCCCAGATAGGTTGAGCGGCAATCCGACGTACAACTTCTTAGGCTCATATTCGACGCATAGTAAATGTATGGAAGCTTTCAAGCTTGGATCTTTTGTCGAAAGAAAATCAAGTGGGGTTGCCAGAATTCCATCAGGATCACAGACCGCAACGCCTATACGTGCGTCTCCATAATCAAAGGCGAGTCGACGACCCAGCCGGGACATTATTTACCTGCGATCGCTAGTTCGATCGCGTCTAGGGCTGCTGCGATTTTTGTACGATCGTTTCCGCCACCTTGTGCGAAATCATCTTTTCCGCCACCGCCACCGCCAAGTATTGCGCTGCCAAGTTTTACTAGTGCCCCTGCTTTCACGCCACTAGCGCGTGCATCATCACTGACTGCAACCACCAAAACTATCTTCTCTTCTACGACGCTAGTTAAAGCAACAACAGTATTTGCATTCCTTGCTCGCAGATCAAGTGCGATTAATCGCAAGTTATCTGCCACTATTCCGTCAGCGAGGGAGCCAACTACTACTGTGGTTCCGGCGACAACCTTGGCTGATGAGATAAGTGAAGCAGCACTTTCCATAGCGGAGGCTGTGCGCAGTGCAGATAACTCTTTCTCGATATCTCGCATCTTGGTGACCAGGTCATTAATCCGCGTTGGAAGCTCTTCCACGCGAGCACCCTTAATTATCTGCGTAAGCGAATTGAGTAGAACATGCTCACGTGCCAAGAATTGATAAGCATCTGAGCCAACGAGGGCCTCAACGCGTCGAACTCCCGCTCCGATCGATGACTCTGATAAAAGCTTTACGACACCAAGCTGGCCAGATCTATGGACGTGCGTTCCACCGCAAAGCTCTCGCGCCCAATCTCCGACGCTTACAACGCGGACACGATCTCCATACTTCTCACCGAAGAGCGCCATCGCGCCGAGTTTCTTCGCTTCGTCTTGTGACATTACTTCTGCTGTTACTGCTAGATCGTCAAGAAGTAGAGCGTTGACTCGCGCTTCGACATCATCAAGTACTCCATCCGAAAGAGCGCCAGTCGCTGGGAAATCAAATCTAAATCTTCCCGGAGAGTTTTCGGAACCAGCTTGAGTTGCTGTCTCACCGAGAATTTCGCGAAAAGCCTTATGGACCATATGGGTCGCAGTATGTGCTCGAGAGATTGCGTTGCGGCGTTCTTGATCAATGAGTGCAACACCTGATTGACCCACTTCGATCGCACCCGAAAGTACTCGTCCGCGATGGATGGAAACTCCAGGAACCGGTGTTTGCACATCGTCAATCTCTACAACTGTGCCATCAGCTAGCGTGATTGTTCCGCCATCAGCTAGTTGACCGCCACCCTCTGCATAAAATGGTGTGCGATCTAAAATGATTTCAACATCATCTCCAGCTTGCGCGCTCTTTGTTCCTATGCCATCTACCAGAATCGCATTGACTCGTGATTCTGTCTCCACTTGCGTATACCCAACAAATTCCGTAGCACCCGATTCATCTGCGATCTTCTTATACTCGCTAAGGTCGGTGTGCCCACTCTTCTTGGCACGAGCATCAGCCTTAGCTCTATCACGTTGCTCTTTCATGAGCCGTGTGAAACCAACTTCATCAACCTCTAAGCCAACCTCGCGGGCCATTTCAAGTGTGAGATCGAATGGAAATCCGTAGGTATCGTGGAGTTTAAATACATCATCGCCACTCATCTGTGTCGACTTGGTGGCTTTCACAGCATTAGCTGCTAAATCAAAGATGGCCGTTCCGCTCTTCAAGGTTTGCAGGAAGCTCTCTTCCTCAGATGCGCTGACCGACAAGATACGAGCCGAATCAGAGACGAGCTCAGGGTATTGCGGCCCCATTGCTCCAATTGCGGCCTCTGTTAACGCTGCCATGCTCGGATCGTTAGTGCCGAGAAGTCGCATATTTCTAATTGTTCTGCGCATCATTCTGCGCAACACGTACCCGCGGCCTTCGTTTCCAGGAGTGACTCCGTCACCGATCAACATTGCGGCGGTGCGTGCGTGGTCTGCGATTACGCGTAGTGAAATATCTGACTTCTCATTCTTTCCGTAGTGGACACCAGAAAGTTGTGAGGCTTTAGTAAGAATTTGCATGGTGGTATCAATCTCATAAATATTTTCAACACCTTGCAAGAGAGCAGCCATGCGCTCAAGGCCTAGTCCAGTATCGATACTTTTTGCAGGAAGTTCACCAAGAATTGGGTATCCATCTTTGCCCCCACCTGCACCACGCTCGTTCTGCATAAAAACAAGGTTCCAGACTTCGAGATATCTATTCTCGTCCGCAATCGGTCCTCCATCAATGCCGTACGCAGGACCGCGATCATAATAAATTTCAGAACAAGGTCCACAAGGCCCGGGTACACCCATAGACCAGAAGTTATCGGCCATATCTCTTCGTTGGATACGATCTAAAGGAACACCAATCTTCTTATGCCAAATATCGGCAGCTTCGTCGTCGTCGAGATATACCGTGACCCAAAGACGCTCTTCTGGAAAACCGTATCCACCATCAGAGACGGGTTTAGTCAGTAACTCCCATGCCAGCGCTATCGCACCCTCTTTGAAGTAATCACCGAAAGAAAAATTGCCACACATTTGAAAGAACGAAGCATGTCTGGTTGTCTTTCCAACCTCATCAATATCGAGTGTGCGAACACACTTTTGAACTGAAGTAGCCCGTTTGTATGGAGGCGTGACCTCTCCAAGAAAGAAAGGTTTAAACGGAACCATTCCGGCATTTACCAGAAGAAGATTGGGATCGTCTGCTATGAGAGATGCTGATGGAACAACTGTATGGGTTAACCCCTGGGAGTTCCCAGATTCAAAAAAGCGCAGCCAACGTGCGCGGATCTCTGCTGATTCCACGAACTACACTCACTCAGCCTTCTTCTTCTTTTTTGAGCGAGTCTTGCTGGCCTGGGCTGCTGTAATCAACGCTCCAGCTACCTTTACTGCTGGACCACCTTTGTCCATGAAGTCTGTTGCTACCTCAGAAACTTTAGTCGTCACCTCTTCCACATTCTTTGTGATCTTTGCAAAAGACTCAAGGGGGCTATTAATTAATTCGAGTGTGCGCGTCGATTCCTGGATGAGTGGCGCTGTATCTTCGGTGAGAACTTTAAGAGAGAGACTTGCCTCATCGATGAATTTGCTCACGCGTAAGCCCATATACGCGAGCGAGATCGCGATAGCTAAAAGCGCCACCGCACAGATGATTGTTGCAATTCCACCTGGACCCATAATTCTCACCTTTCCCTATGACACGCGTTAGCGGGTTATGAAGTAAGCCTACCCGATCGCCTATCAAGCAGGCGTATCTGGCTTGAAATCCATTCCGCTCTCTTTGCGTTGGGCAGCAGTAATTGGTGTTGGAGCACCAGTGAGTGGATCACCGCCGCTTGCAGTCTTAGGGAATGCAATCACTTCGCGAATCGAATCGCTACCTGTTAAGAGAGCACAAACCCGATCTAATCCGAGAGCAATTCCACCGTGAGGAGGTGGCCCATAATTGAAAGCTTCTAGCAAAAATCCAAACTTACTGTTTGCTTCTTCATCACTTAAACCAATGACGCGGAAAACTTCCTTTTGGATTTCTTTGTCATGAATACGAATCGATCCACCACCAAGCTCGGTCCCGTTAAGAACAATGTCGTAGGCGTAGGCGAGAGCGTTGGCAGGATCTTTCGAAAAGCTCTTTGCAAACTCTGGCTTAGGGCCAGTAAATGGATGATGAACAGCAGTCCAACCACCATCATCAGTTGGTTCGAACATTGGAGCATCGACAACCCACAAGAATTTCCAAGCGCCCTCTTCGATCAGGTTGCAGCGCTTACCGATTTCAAGTCGTACAGCACCAAGAAGTGCTTGAGAAGATGCGCGATCACCTGCTGCGAAGAAGATAGCGTCCCCATTCTTAGCTCCGACGACTGCAGCGATACCAGCCTGCTCCTCGGGTGAAATATTTTTCGATACAGGTCCTCCGAGAGTGCCATCTTCATTGAGAAGAATGTAGGCGAGTCCCTTTGCTCCGCGCGCCTTAGCCCAGTCCTGCCAAGCATCCAGTTCGCGGCGAGGTGAACTCGCTCCTCCAGGCATAACAACCGCACCAACATATTCAGCCTGAAAAACTCTAAATGGAGTTTTGGCAAAGAATTCGGTGACTTCAACAAGTTCATTTTCAAAACGTAGATCTGGCTTATCTGAACCAAAGCGATCCATCGCATCTTTATAGGTCATGTGTGGAATCGGGGTTGGGATTACGTAATCCACGCTATCTTTCCAGACATCAACAAGAATCTTTTCAGCAACTGCAATGATGTCCGCCTGATCAATAAACGACATTTCAATATCTAGCTGTGTAAATTCTGGTTGACGATCTGCACGGAAATCTTCATCGCGGAAGCAACGCGCAATCTGGTAGTAGCGCTCCATGCCCGCCACCATCAGTAGTTGCTTAAAAAGCTGCGGGGATTGTGGCAGGGCATACCAACTGCCAGGCTGCAATCGCACTGGAACTAGGAAATCTCGTGCACCTTCTGGTGTTGAACGAGTGAGATAAGGAGTTTCGATCTCGAGAAAATCAAGATCATCCATCGCACGGCGAATCGCTGAGGTAACTCGAGAACGAAGTCGAAGGTTTGACGCTGGCCCTTCTCTGCGTAAGTCAAGATATCGATAACGCAGACGTACTTCTTCTGAGATTTCAGATTCGACTCCGGTGTCGACAGGAAAAGGTAACGGTGCTGATTCACTCAAGACCGTGATTGCATCCCCCATCACCTCTATCGCACCAGTTGGAAGTGCAAGATTCTCGTTCCCTGACGGACGCGCAACTACTTCGCCAGTGATGGCTAAGCACCATTCAGCGCGGAGCGATCCAGCCAAAACTTCATCACGGATAACAACCTGAACAGATCCGGTTGCATCACGTAAATCGATGAATGCAACACCACCATGATCTCGCCGACGAGCAACCCAGCCTGCGAGCGTGACTGTCTGACCCGCGTGACTTGCACGAAGGGATCCGGCATCATGGGTACGAATCATTACTTTCAACTACTTTCTATCGTATGGCTACGTGCGTGCGGAAAGGGCTTTCTCTAGTTCGCTAATCTTAACGGAGGATAGTTCGCCATCCTTCATTCGCTTAAGTTCGACAGTGCCTGAAGATAACTCGCTCTCCCCCAGAACTATCGCAAATGCACTACCTGATTTGTCTGCCGCTTTCATCGCTCCTTTAAGGGCACGATCACCGAAGGCAATCTCAACCTTAAATCCACTCTGTCGGAGATATTGGGCTACAGATAGAGCCTTCTCTTTCGCGGGAAGTCCGAGTGGAATTATGAAGAGATCGCTAGCGAACTGATTCTCAAGCAAAACACCCTCTGCCTCTGCTGCCAAGAGAATGCGATCAACTCCTAAGCCAAATCCAATCCCCGAAAGATCGGCACCACCTAATGTCTCCATGAGACCGTCGTAGCGACCACCACCACCGATTCCAGATTGCGCGCCAAGATCTTCATGAATAAATTCAAAAGTTGTACCAGTGTAATAATCAAGACCGCGCACCATTCGAGGATTAAGTGTGTACGCGATACCTAGCGCATCCAAATACCTGCACACCTGTGCAAAATTCTCACGTGAAGCTTCAGATAGATAGTTCATAAGAAGCGGTGCTGAAGCCATTTTACTTCGCACCTCCTCACGCTTATCGTCAAAGAGTCGTAATGGATTTATTGCTGCTCGCGCTCGTGTTGCGTCATCAAGATCTAGAGTCTTTAGAAAAGCTATGAGATCAACTCTGTGCGCTGCTCGTGATTGAGTGTCCCCCAGCGATGTAATTTCCAGTCGGTACTTTTTTAATCCAATATTTTTGAAGGCGGTATCAGCGAGAGCAATGATCTCTGCATCAATAGCTGGGTCATCAAGACCGATTGACTCAACGCCAACTTGATAAAATTGTCGATAGCGTCCTGCCTGCGGACGTTCTGCTCGGAAGTAAGCGCCGGAATAAAAGACCTTCACCGGCAACTGACCTCGATCAAGCGAGTGTTCAATTACTGCACGCATCACGCCAGCAGTTCCCTCTGGTCGCAAGGTGATCGATCTTCCCCCGCGATCTTCAAAGGTGTACATCTCTTTACTTACTACATCTGTTGACTCACCAACACCTCGTGAGAAAAGGTTTGTATCTTCAAAAACCGGCAGCTCCATAAGTTGATATCCGGCTGACTTTGCGGGAGCAATCAGGTGGTCGCGGATCCATTCAAAGCCAGCAGATCGAGGCGGAACATATTCGCTGACACCTTTTGGTGCTTGAATTTGCTCACGCTTCATGAGTGTAATTGTTTCAGATAAGGATTGGTTCTGCGCTCATATTCGATCGTGGTGTCCGGTCCATGTCCCGGAAGCACGCGCAAGTGATCTCCAAGCGGGAGAACTTTTGAAGCTAACGTGCGAACCATTGCATCTTGTGATCCAGATGGTAGATCGGTTCGTCCTATTGAGCCTGCAAAGAGAACATCTCCGCTGATCAAAACTTGATCGTTGACGGTAAACATTAACGATCCAGCTGTGTGGCCGGGCGCATGAATCGCAGTGATATCCAAACCAACTGCTTCAAATTTTTGATTGTTTCGCAACTCAAGAACTTGGGCAGGTTCACTCCATGTGGTGCCGCTGAGTGCTGAAATGAATTCCTTTCCATGGACAATTTCTGGATGCAATAGAGCTTTACGATCTTCACTATGGATATAGGCGGGAATTCCGTATCCATCAGCTAAAGGAATGACAGAGAAGGTATGGTCGAGGTGCCCATGTGTCAGGAGCACTGCAACAGGTTTCAGATTCTCTTCTTCGATAATCATTTCGATCTCGACACTGATATCTGGCATGCCTGGGTCGACAATGATGCACTCAGAACCTTTTTCAGCAGCTAATACCCAACAGTTGGTCGCGTACATGGGGGCAGGATGGACTCGAACCAGCATCTCTCACCCTCGGCCTTCATCGTCTCACGCTCAGTTTTTGAGGCGGTAGTGAGACAGGGTACCTTTGTCCTCCCATCATCACCTGCATTAACGAAGGCATGTATGCCGACGCGCTGAAAGGAAAACTCATGAGCGAACAGAATCCACTTCCATCCCAGGTTATTCCACAAGTAAGTGCAGCATCTGCACTTATCGGAGATCCTTCTCAGTTCGGTCGAGTTGCTGAAGATGGTACGGTCTATGTCCGCACATCAGCAGGCGAAAAAGCAGTTGGTTCATACCCAGGAAAGAGTCCTGAAGAAGCGCTAGCTTATTTTGTTCGTAAATTTGAGGCGCTTGCATCCGAAGTCGCGCTCACCGCAGCTCGCATCACATCAGGAGCCATGGTTCCAGATGATGCCTATGAAGCAGTTAAAAAACTTCGACAGCAAGTTCGCGAACTCAATGGCGTCGGTGACCTAGATGCTCTTGCAGCATCCGTAGAGCAAATCGAACCTCTCATTGAAGGTCACCGTGAGAAATTTGAAGCTAAGAAGGAAGCAGAAGCTGCGGCAAAAGCTGCACGTCGCGAACAAGTTCTTGTTGAAAAAGAGAAAATCGTTGCTGAATCTGAATCTCTAGCTCTCTCTGAGAATTGGAAGGCTACTGGTGAACGCCTTAAGACTCTTTTGGAAGAGTGGAAGAGCGCACCTCGCCTCGACAAGAAGACCGATGGAGATCTCTGGAAACGCTTTTCAGCCTCTCGCAATAAGTTTGATAAGCGACGCCGAACCCACTTTGCATCACTAGAAGCAACAGCATCTGTTGTTTCCGCTGCAAAGATTGCGATCGTTGAAGAAGCCGAGAAGTTGGCCACATCAACCGACTGGGTTGCTACTGCACGTCGCTTTAAAGTTCTCATGGATTCGTGGAAAGCCGCTGGCCGTGGAAAGCCAAAGGATGACGCCAAGTTATGGGGTCGCTTTAAGGCTGCTCAGGATTCTTTCTTCGCTGCCAAGAACACTGATCTAGAAAAGCGCGAAGTCTCGATGGCTGCCAACCTTGAAAAGCGCGAAGCGCTCCTTCCAAAAATCGAAGCACTTATTCCATTCACCGACGTGAAGGCAGCAAAGAACGAGTTCCGTGAATTGATGCGCGAATGGGAGAAGATTGGAATCACTCCTCGTGACAAGCGTGCCGCAATGGACGCCCGCGTACATGCAGTAGAGAGCGCTATCAAGGCGGCTGAGTCTGAACTTTGGCGCAAGAGCGATCCTGCAGCTAAGGCTCGCGCTGCAGATGTTGTTGCACAGCTAACAGCTGCAATCGAAAATTACGAGGCGGTAGCTGCGAAGGCTAGGGCTGCAGGCAATGAGAAGAAGGCAAAAGAAGCTGCCGAATCTGCAGAAGCTCGCAAAGTGTGGCTAGCTGAAGCGCAGAAGAATCTTGCTGAGTTCAGCTAACCGCTCATCACTAACTGCGATAGACGTCATAGACGCCTTCGACGCTACGAACGGCTGTAAGAACTGAATCTAAGTGAGTTGCATCTGCCATTTCGAAGGTGAACTTAGAGATAGCGACACGATCCTTCGAAGTAGTAACGGATGCACTAAGAATATTTACATGTTGCTCGGATAACGCTCGTGTGACATCTGCAAGAAGTCGCGCACGATCAAGTGCTTCAACTTGAATATTGACGAGGAATAGTGAGCCCGCACCTGCTAGCCATCGGACTTTTACGATTCGCTCCGATTGATTACTCCGTAAATCATCGCTATTTACACAATCACCACGGTGGACGGAGACGCCACTGCCTTTTGTGATAAATCCAAGAATTTCATCTCCTGGTACCGGGGTGCAGCAACGCGCCAGCTTGACGAGTACATCCCCCACTCCCTCGACCTCAATTGAAGTGCTTGATCTGCGAGTTGTTGGAACTCCCGTTGGGATATGTTCAATCGTTTCTTCAGGGTGTGAATCGTCTCCCCCCATTGCCGTGACAAGTTTTTCGATAATTGACGCAGCTGAAACATGGCCGTCACCAACTGCGCTGTAGAGCGCATCGATATCTGGGTAGCGAAGATCATGTGCAAGTTCTAGCAGAGCATGCCCAGCGAAAATCTTTTGCAGCGGTAACCCTGCTTTACGCATCTGTCGTGCAATTGATTCCCGGCCTGCATCAATGGCCTCTTCGCGACGCTCCTTCGAAAACCACGCCTTGATCTTTGAACGAGCTCGCGGGCTCTTGACAAAGTTGAGCCAATCTCGGCTAGGGCTTGCTGTCAGTGACTTATTTGTAACCACTTCTACAACGTCACCATTGTTTAGTTTTGTCTCAAGTGGAACAAGGCGTCCATTAACCTTCGCACCCGCGCAACGATTTCCAACATCGGTATGAACGGAATAGGCGAAGTCCACCGGGGTTGAGCCACCAGGAAGTGCAATCACACTCCCCTTTGGCGTGAAAACAAAAACCTCTGGACTTCCAAGATCAAATCGAAGAGCTTCTAAAAATTCTGAAGGATCCTCAGTTTCTTTCTGCCAATCGTGCAACTGCTTGAGCCAGAGCATCTCTGGTGTGAGTGTCCCAGAGCTTGCCCCTTCTTTATACTTCCAGTGAGCGGCGATACCAAACTCAGCACGCGAATGCATTTCGTAAGTGCGGATCTGAATTTCAACTGCCTTGCCATTTGGACCAATAACAGTCGTATGAAGAGACTGGTAGAGATTGAACTTAGGCATAGCGATGTAATCTTTGAAACGTCCCGGAACTGGACTCCAACGTGCATGTATGGAGCCGAGTACGGCATAGCAATCGCGAACATCGTTGACCAAAACTCGAATTCCTACAAGATCATAAATGTCATTGAACTCTCGCCCACGTACAACCATTTTTTGGTAAACGCTAAAGAAATGCTTCTGCCTTCCCGTAACTGTTGCTTCGATCAGGTCATGAGCTAAATCAAGGTTCACTGCATCGATAACTTCCTGAGTGAGCGCTTGGCGCGCTGGACTTCGTTCAGCCACTAAACGAGAAATTTCAGCAAATTTCTTTGGCTCAAGAACTTCAAAGCTCAAATCCTCTAGCTCCCACTTCAGCGCATTCATTCCTAAACGGTGTGCGAGGGGTGCATAGATATCGAGCGTCTCCCGCGCTTTCCGAAGCGCAGTTTCGGGAGAGACAAACTTCCAAGTTCGCGCATTATGAAGCCGATCAGCCAATTTGATGACAAGTACACGAATATCTCGTGACATCGCAATCACCATCTTGCGAACAGTCTCTGCCTCTGCAGTTGGTCCGTACGTTAATTTATCGAGCTTGGTTACGCCGTCAACCAGCGCAGCGATCTGATCGCCGAAGTCATTTCGTAGTTGATCTAGCGAGTACGGCGTATCTTCTACAGTGTCATGCAAGAGGGATGCGATGATCGTTTCCTGATCAAGTCCTAGATCAATCAATATCTGAGTGACTTCAACCGGATGAGTGATGTAATCCTCGCCCGATTTTCGAGTCTGCCCAGTGTGAGCCGTGCGAGCTACAACAAATGCTCGTTCAACCTCTGCTACATCAGCTTGCGGATGATGTTCTTGCAGCCCAGTGATAAGCGGCTTGAGAAGAGCATCCATCGGAAGTATTTCTACTTGCGACCTTTGCGCTTTGGCTGATTACGAGGTCCACGTCGATCGGCTGTAGTTGCTGTCGCAACCTGGCCTGATGAAGTAGAAGTTACAGAGGCGTTAACAACTGCCGAGCCACGAGCTTGAACTCGCTTTGCTAAAGCAATCATCGCTGGCTCTTTCTCGCGGAGCTGAGCAAGAACAGCTGGGGCGATAAAGACTGAAGAGTATGAACCGACGATCATGCCGATGAAGAGAGCGAGCGAAATATCTTTAAGCGTTCCCGCTCCAAGTAATCCGCCACCGATAAAGAGAATCGCTCCAACTGGAAGAAGTGCAATAACAGTTGTGTTGATTGATCGCACAATTGTCTGATTCACAGCCAAATTAGTCGCCTGGGTGAAGGTCTGCTTGCTTGTTGAAGTGATTGAACGCGTGTTCTCTCGCACCTTGTCGAAAATAACCACAGTGTCATAGAGCGAATAGCCTAAAATCGTCAAGAATCCAATGACAGTAGCGGGAGTTACATCAAATCCAATGAGTGCATAGATTCCGACTGTAATGAGAACGTCGTGAAGAACTGCGACCAGGGCCGCAATTGCCATCTTCGGTTCAAAAGTCATCGCAAGGAAGAGCATGATCACGACTATGAATGCAAGAAGACCATAAAGGGCTTTCTTTGTTATCTCTTTACCCCACGATGGCCCGATGAGTTGGGTATCGATATCAGCAGCGCTCACATTGAAGTTAGAGACGATTGCCGCTTCCACAGAATCAGATTGAGCAGTTGTGAGTGAACCTGTCTGAACACGAATTTTATCGTCGCCGATCTTCTGAATGATCAGCTCGCCAGTTATTCCTGCGGACTGAACAGCAGAACGTGCCTGCTCCACCGTTGCAGTCGTAGTTGGGAATGTGTAGGCAGACCCACCCTTAAACTCAATTCCAAGGTGTAGACCCTGCAACATGAGTGCTCCGATTGAGAGCAATGTAAAGAGTGCAGAGACGATGTACCAGCGCTTTGCGTTGCCAACAATATTGACTGAGGTTTCGCCAGAATAAAGGCGACCACCAAGACCCTTAACTGATGCCATGTTATGCCTCCACGCTAGAAGTTGATCGAGTAACACCAGAGCTCTTGTCGGATAGACCCGAGAAGCGATGTCCTGAGCTGAAGAATTTAGATCGTGCCAAAATCGTCATAAGAGGTTTTGTGAAGATGTAGACGATGACCAGATCCACAAGCGTGGTTAAACCAAGCGCAAATGCGAATCCCTGAACACTGCCAACCGCAAAGAAGTAGAGCAATACAGCAGCAATAATGGAGACTGCATCTGCTACCAAGATCGTATGACGAGCCTTGACCCAGCCACTTTCCACGGCAGATCGTAATGAGCGACCCTCACGAATTTCATCTCGAATACGCTCGAAATAAACTACGAAGGAGTCAGCTGTAATTCCGATGGCCACGATAATTCCCGCGATACCCGCAAGAGTGAGTGTGAATCCGATTGTCTCGCCAAGAACCAACGCCAACAGATAAATCATTAACGCTGCCACTGCAAGCGAGCCAGTAACTACGATTCCGAGTCCGCGATAGTAGAAGAATGAGTAAATCGTTACGAGAAGCAAACCGATTGCTCCCGCTAAAAGACCTGCGGTCAGTTGTTCAGAGCCCAAAGTTGGTGAAACTTGCTGAACTTCTCCACGATCGAAAGCGAGAGGGAGAGCTCCGTACTTGAGAACATTTGCTAAATCCTGTGCTTCAACTTGTGTAAATGAGCCAGTAATTTGGGCAGTTCCAGACGGTATTGCCTCGTTGATTCGTGGTGATGACTGAACGATTCCATCAAGCACAATTGCAACCTGATTAGTTGGTTCTGGCAGAGAAGTTACTCGAGCCGTCAGCGCACCGAAAGCGCTTGTTCCTTCGTTATCAAATGTAAGTGAAACACTCCAAACACTTCCAGCTTGCGTATCAAGTCCAGCAGAAGCCTTGGAAATTTGACGACCTAATACTTCTGCAGGTGCCAAGATGTACTTAGTTCCATCTTTAGAACACGCTGTGATCACGGCTGCTGGATCATCAGTGCCGGTTCCTTGCAAACTTGCTGCAGTCGTGCAATCAAGATTCGCGAAAGCTTGGTTAACTTCATCTGATACACCCGCAACTGGAGTTGCAGCTGTTGCAGTGTCTATTGCCGCGGGAACTCCTAAACCAGATGCGAGCACCTGACGGAAACGAAGTTCAGCTGTCTGACCAACAAGATCGACCACACGTCGACCATTTTCGCCGGGAACAGAGATAACAATCTGACGGTTAGTTCCGGTTCCTTGAGCGGTAACTTCACTCTCAGCAACACCTAATGAGTTCACACGCTGGCGAATAATCTCAACGGCCTGATCAATCGCCTCGGAAGTGACTTCATTTCCGGCAGTCGATGCACGAGGTTGAAGCGTGACGCTTGTACCTCCACGGAGATCAAGCCCCAAGCGAACTTCTCTCGCATCTGTGACGAAGGCAGTCGCCCCTAGCGAGATCAGGATCAGGAGCAGTACCGCCAATGCACGCCCAGGACGGGCTGAACTCTTTACAACTTTATTAGGTGTGGACATAAGAGCAGAGTCTAGGCCACGAGAGGAGGTGCTCAGATCAATCTGAAGCGGGATCAAAAAGGGTGGCAAGGCTGGGCGGCACGCTCCGGCCCAAGTGGGTATATCCAAGAGCCGTTGCAACTCGACCCCTTGGAGTGCGGGCCATAAATCCGTTGCGCACCAAGAAAGGTTCGGCGACTGATTCGACAGTTTCCGTCTCTTCCCCGACAGCTATTGCCAACGTCGATAGTCCCACGGGTCCCCCATTAAATCGATCAATGAGGGCGAGCAGAACAGAACGATCAAGGCGGTCTAAACCTTGCTCATCAACTTCGTACATTTCAAGTGCATCTTGGGCGTGGCTATGTGTAAGAGATTGTGATCCCTTTACCTGGGCATAGTCGCGAACGCGTCTTAACAATCTATTGGCTATACGAGGAGTACCTCGTGATCTTCCAGCTATTTCTGCGATTGCTTTCTTATCGATAGCAAGCCCAAGCAGCTGAGCACTTCGCGAGATGACGTGTTCGATCTCAGATGCATCATAGAAATCGAGGTGCGCGGTGAATCCAAAACGATCTCTGAGCGGACTCGGCAATAAACCTGCTCTTGTCGTCGCGCCGACAAGTGTGAAATGTGGAAGTTGTAATGGGATCGCCGTGGCACCTGGACCTTTTCCTACAACAACATCAACGCGAAAATCTTCCATCGCTAAATACAGTAACTCTTCAGCTGGGCGCGGTAAACGGTGAATCTCGTCAAGGAAGAGAATCTCGCCCTCAACTAATGAAGACAAGATTGCTGCAAGATCACCAGCATGTGTAATGGCAGGGCCACTCGTAATTCGAATGGGCGTGGACATCTCTGATGCCAAGATCATTGCAAGAGTCGTCTTGCCTAATCCTGGTGGGCCGGAGAGCAGAATGTGATCGGCTGCTGCGCCACGATTGCGTGCAGCGGTCAGCAGTACATCGATCTGGTCGCGTACACGGTGTTGTCCGATAAATTCTTTGAGCGACTTTGGACGCAGGGCATTCTCCGACAACGATTCGTCAGACATCGCCACTGGATTAACCAAGCGCTCTGTGGGTTCGGTTGCTTCGGTTGATTCGGTCGCATCGCTCATGATTTACCACCGGCCAACGCTGCTTTGAGAAGTTCTGAAAGATCTGAGTGCGCTGGATCTAACCCGCGGTTTGCATAATCAATGGCCACAATTGAAATGGTTGCATCGGCTTCACGGGCTGAATAACCCAACGAAATCAAGGCTCCAGAGAGTTGCTCGCGCCAGAGTGGTTGTGACGAAGAGACAATTGCGCGAGATGAACCAGATCGAGCCAGCTTGCCCTTGAGTTCAAGCAGAATACGTTGCGCACCTTTTTTCCCGATGCCAGGTACTCCTGAAAGAATATTGACAGACTCAGATTCAACGGCATCTGCTAATTGTTCTGGTGAGAGATGAGCCAGAATTGAAAGAGCAACACGTGGACCAATTCCACTGACTGTCTGGACTAACTCGAACGTCTCCTTGGATCGAGCATCAATGAATCCATAGAGCGTCATCGAATCCTCGCGAACCACCATGGATGTATGGATGGTGAGTGAATTCCCGAGTGTGAGCGTTGCAGAAGCTGTCGGTGTGACATGAACAAGATATCCAACGCCCGCAACCTCAAGAATGATGCGGTCAGAATTTATTGAACGGACCGTTCCAGTGAGTTGGGCAATCATCTCTTCACCAATTTCGAAAGTCTCGTCTTTTCAGCGCGAAGCGCTTGTTCAATCTTACTGGTGGCACTGCCGCGCCAAATGTTACAAATCGCAAGTGCAAGCGCATCTGTACTATCGACCGGCTTTGGTGCTTCTTTCAATGAAAGAATTCTCACGACCATATCTGCAACCTGTGATTTATTCGCGCGGCCGTTTCCGGTAACTGCTGCTTTGACCTCACTGGGAGTGTGCATAGCAACAGGGATCCCCCGCTTTGCGGCAAGCAAGAGCGCAATTCCTGCAGCTTGGCCGGTCCCCATTACGGTGCGAACATTGTGCTGAGAGAAAACGCGTTCAACGGCAATGACATCAGGTTGGTATTTATCAAACCAAAGAATGAGTGAGGCTTCGAGTTCTAGCAACCTCTGTTCTAGGGGTAGTTGTGGTGACGTTTGAATCACTCCTACATCTACCAGCTCAAGTTGAGCGCCGGCAGATCCCTTAACGACGCCAATTCCGCAGCGAGTCAGACCAGGGTCAACACCCAGGACTGTCCGGTTAGTCTGCGCGGATTGTTGGCTCATAACGATCAAGCCTAGAACCTGGAAAGAGAAGGTTAGGAAAGGCTCGCCATAACTTCATCGGATACATCGAAGTTGCTGAAGACGTTCTGCACATCGTCGAGCTCTTCAATAGCATCGATAAGTTCAAATACTTTCTGTGCGCCTTCAGCATCTAATGGAATGCTCATGGATGGCAGAAACGAAGAATCGGCAGATTCATAATCAATGCCGCTGGTTTGCAGCGCTGTTCGTACTGCAACTAGATCTGATGCCTCACAGACAACTTCGAAAGATTCACCAAGATCATTAACTTCTTCTGCGCCCGCATCTAGGACTGATTCAAGGATTGATTCCTCGCTTACTCCATCCTTCTTCGCAACAATTATTACGCCCTTGCGGTTGAAGAGATAAGCGACCGAACCAGGATCTGCCATGGTTCCACCGTTACGAGTCACTGCCACACGAACTTCCGATGCGGCGCGATTGCGGTTATCAGAAAGGCATTCGATCATCAGTGCGACACCATTAGGACCATAACCCTCATACATAATTGTTTGGTAGTCCGCACCGCCTGATTCAAGACCAGCTCCACGCTTTACTGCACGTTCAATATTGTCCGCTGGCATCGAGTTCTTCTTTGCCTTCGCAATCGCATCAAAAAGTGTTGGATTGCCTTCCAGATCAGGGCCACCATTTCGTGCCGCAACTTCAATCGCCTTAATCAGTTTCGCAAAATTTTTCGCACGGCGACCATCAATGACAGCCTTCTTATGTTTAGTCGTTGCCCATTTGGAATGGCCTGACATGAGACGAACCCCTTTAGTGAAGAAATATCTGAACTAACTTTATCGCTACTTGCAGACCTCATCAAAAAAGTAGCGATGAACTGCCAAATCATGCGTAAGTTCGGGGTGGAATGAGGTCGCCATCAGATGTTCCTGTCGAACGGCTACAGGGTGCATCTCCCCTGTCGGCGTTTTCACTGAGCTAATCACCTGGACTCCGGTGCCAATTTCTTCTACCCATGGCGCACGAATAAAGACAGCTCGCAATTGATGTCCTGCAAAATCTAATTCCGATTCGAAGGAATCCACTTGTCGTCCGAAAGCATTTCTGCGCACCGTCATATCAATGCCACCAAAGGTTTCTTGTCCTTTAACACCGTCGACTATGCGATCTGCAAGAAGAATCATTCCAGCACACGATCCGTATGTAGGCATTCCTTGGGCAATACGCTTCTTCAACGGTTCGATCAGATCATAATTTTTAGCAAGTAGTGAAATGGTTGTTGATTCTCCTCCCGGAAGAATCAGAGCTTGAGATTGTTCGAGCTCGCTCACACGACGAACTTCTACCGCCTCGTGACCACATGCCTGAACGGCTTGAATATGTTCGCGAAAATCGCCCTGCAGAGCAAGTACACCAATAATCATTGTGAGCTCCGCGTAAGGAGAGAACTACCAGCCGCGTTCGGCGAGGCGGTGCGGTACCGGAATATCTGCGACGTTAATTCCCACCATGGCATCACCTAGTCCGCGAGAGACATCTGCTAGAACTTTGGCATCCTGGTAGAAAGTAGTTGCCTTGACGCAGGCAGCTGCGCGATGGGCTGGATCTCCAGATTTGAAAATTCCAGAACCAATGAATACACCGTCGGCACCCATCTGCATCATCAAGGCAGCATCGGCAGGTGTTGCAATTCCACCAGCGGTGAAGAGAACGACAGGGAGTTTTCCGGTCTCCGCAACTTCTTTAACCAAAGCGTATGGTGCCTGCATCTCTTTAGCGGCAACATAAAGTTCATCTTCACGCATGGATGTGAGTCGACGAATCTCACCACCAATCTTGCGCATATGTGTCATTGCGTTCGAAACATCACCGGTGCCAGCTTCGCCCTTAGAGCGAATCATCGCAGCCCCTTCGTTGATACGACGGAGAGCTTCACCTAAATTAGTTGCACCACAAACAAAGGGAACCTTAAATTTCCACTTATCTACATGGTTTTCATAGTCAACCGGTGTAAGCACTTCTGACTCGTCGATGTAATCAACTCCAAGACTTTCAAGAATTTGGGCTTCAACAAAGTGGCCAATGCGCACCTTTGCCATCACAGGAATAGATACAGTTGCTTGAATTTTCTCAATCATGTCTGGATCTGACATGCGCGCTACGCCACCTTGAGCACGGATATCAGCAGGGACTCTCTCAAGTGCCATAACTGCGACAGCGCCAGCATCTTCTGCGATCTTGGCTTGCTCGGCGTTGACGACATCCATGATGACGCCACCTTTGAGCATCTCTGCCATTCCGCGCTTGACGCGTGCTGTGCCAGTCTCTTGCGACATTGATTTAACTCCTTGAATCTACTTAACGGGTACTGAGTCTAGCGTGAATTGAGGATTCTTCTCGGTGAGAGCAATCCACACTTGCCCGCGTGCAAAGGGCAATTCTGAGCCGTCCAACGCCCGCCATGTGGTGCCAGATAACTCGTCAGGGCGAGACCAGGTTGCTGAAAAGTACTTGCCATCTCGCAGAACAAATCCTGTTCCGCTTCCGATCGTCTTTGAGTACGGAGTAACTCCCCCAAGTTTGTCACCATATTCTGAAGGCAAGATTTCTACCGTCTGAATCAGTACCGTTGCTGGTCCGTGCTGGATTCCTGAAGCGCTCATATTTGGAAATCCATTATTAAAAATTAACCAGCGCTCTTCTTCGACACTCCACTTGAAATCGTAGGATGCAGCCGGCCAACTGACTTTCACATCTTTGATTGCTGTGCCACCGTCTGGAAGATCACCAAAGTTCCAACCAATTGAACGAGATGTTGCGATTTCGCGCCCGTCACTTCGAACTTTTTCAAGCAAGAGATCGGCACGTAGCACCATATTTGTTGGCGATCTCCGAGATTCATCTCGTGTGTAGATGGTTGGTGACTGACGCTGGGCGCCGTAATCATTGAGATTGGCGGCAGAAATTACTGGCAGTAATTTAGATTGCGCCCCACTGTAGGCAAAGACCACACGACCATACTGGGCAAGAATTTCTATATCTGAAATACGAGCACTTCGAACTGGACCAATAAGTGTGGGGATCTCTGAGGAAAAAACAGCAGCCAAGCGAGTCAGCCCTCCCTCGACTTGCTCGATGTAGACAACGTCAGCACGATCAATACCAATCTGAGGTCGAGCTCCAACTGTGTCATCTATCTTCACGACAAGAACTTCACCATCGCTGCCTTCCCGACCAGACAGAGAGTTATAGGTCGGTTCTTCAAAAATCTCTGAGATCAAATCCTTCTGCGATGCTGGGAGAAATGCGGCCGCAGCGATAGAGAGCGAAAGTATCGCAACGAATACAGTAATTACTTTCTTCATTAATCGTTCTCACGAATCAGTAGCCAATCCCATGCACGGGATTCTGATGTGACGTTCACTTTCTCTCCACTTGCTAGTGCCTTCACATAGATTTCATAGACTTGTTTTGCAACTAGGCTCCAGTCAAAACGCTGCGCGTGGGCGCGTCCAGCTTCAGCAAGAGACTTTCGCTTCTGCTCTTCACGCAGAAGATCGATAACTACCTTCGCTAACGATTGCGAATCCTCTGATGCGAAAAGCGCACCGTACTTTCCGCCTCCCAAGAGATCATGGAATGCTGGAATATCACTGGCGACAACAGCAGCACCTCCGGCCATCGCCTCTGCGATGATGATGCCAAATGATTCTCCACCTGTGTTTGGCGCTATGTAGAGGGCAATAGATTTCAGAAAGTTCGCTTTCTCATCTTCAGATATCTTGCCCAAGAATTGGAAACGATCGCGCAGCTCGGAGTTGATATCTTCTGAGATTTCAGAGGGATCTCCTGGTCCAGCAATGAGAACACGTACGTCTGGAATAAAGCGCGAAATAATTGGAATCGCATCTATAAGTACTTCAAGGCCCTTGCGAGGTTCTTCAAAGCGACCGATGAAACCGAGAGTGGGACCTTTCCACTTGTCTTCAACGATGCCATCTCTGTAGCGATCAGCGAATATTCCGTTTGGAATCACGTGCGCTGTTGTATCCATATGCTCTTGGAGAGTGTCATAAGCAGCTTGGCTTACTGCGATTTTCTCACTGAGTCGCTCAATCGCGGGTTCCACAATGGAAGCGATAACTCTGGTGGTTGTACCTTTCTTGGCTTGAGCGTGAAAGGTTCCGACAATCGGACCTTCGCTAGCCCAAAGCGCCATGAGCGAGATTGATGGAATTGCAGGTTCGTGCAAATGCAAAATATCAAAATCATTTTCCGTTAACCAGTTACGCACGCGCGCAAATGCGGCAGGATTGAAAAGTAAACGCGCGACAGCACCATTGAACGGGATGCTGATTGGTTTTCCCGCATTTACCAAATAATCAGGCAAGTCATATTCGTCTACTACCGGCGCAAGCACAGAAACAAAATGGCCCTCAGCGATAAAGAATTCTGCGAGATCACGCACATGATTCTGCACTCCCCCAGGCGTATCCCAACCATAGGGACATACAAGTCCGATTCTTAACTTCTTCATGATCGCTCCACGAAATCTCTATCAACCCAAATGCGCTGCATCATGTGCCAATCTTCAGGGTGATCTTTAATCCCTGCGGCAAAGTTATCGGCACAGAGCTGTACCGTTCTTATTATTCGTGACTCTTCGTCACCGTCACCGGGAATTTCTATCTCTTGCAGATCTACATGAATTCCAGATTCGGTATACGAAACAAAGGCAGTGACAAGTGGGATACCCGTTCTGATAGCCACAATAGCTGGGCCTGCCGGCATACGGGCAACGCCACCGAAGAACTGAACATCAATTCCGCTGGCAGATAAGTCTCTATCTGCAACCAATGCAATGAGCTTGCCATCACGAGCACGCTGCAAAAGAGTGGGAAATGCTCGAGAGTCCAGCGGGAGTACTTCCATACCGATTGCCTGTCGGTAGGCCAGAAACTTCTCGAAAAGCGCACGAGGCTTGAGAACTTCAGCGACCGTAACGAGCTCTGCACCTTTACTGCAAAAGTATGATCCCGCGTGATCCCAATTACCAGCATGCGGAAGGCTGACTACTACACCAGTTCGATTTGTAATCGGATCCATCAGGAGATGTTCGTTACTCACCGTCGTTGTCGAAATAATTCTCTCCTTACTCCAATCCGGAGATCTGAAGGTATCCATCCAGTAGCGCATATATGAGAGAACGCCTCTTCGCACCAGCTCATCAAGATCAGTCTGATCGATCTCAGGGAACACGCGTGCCAGATTAGATCGGAGTCGATCTACGCTTTTGCCATTCCTCGTGAACATCCATGAGCCGATCCTCTGGAATAAACGTGTGGCACGTTTTTCAGAGATACGTCTAACTATGAACCACCCAAGGAAATATGCGCGAGCGATTGCGAAATCTTTCATAGATTAAACCTTGTGCAGTGCACGGTAGACAATCACAATGCGCTGAAACACCGTGAAGACACCAACAAAAGAGAGTAGACCGAATCCAACAAGTAGCGCAATTTCGATTCCGAGACCGTACAGTCCAATTGCGGTCAAACTGAGAACTACGCGCTCGGTTCGTTCGGCAAATCCGCCGGAGCATTCAATCGACATGCTCTCCGCCTTTGCGCGGATGTATGGGATCAAGCCACCTGAAACGAGTGCGATCAGGATCAATATCGAGACTGTTTGATCTCGGTCAATCATGTATAGCAAAACTCCGATGAGGATCGCAGAATCAGTTACTCGATCAATGGTGGAGTCGAGAAAACCACCCCATGCAGTGCCAGTTCCGTTTGTCACTCGAGCGATCGCTCCATCAAATAGGTCGCTGAGTGCAAAGAAACAGATCGCGAGGGTCCCGATAAAGAGATCACCTCGTGGGTAGAAGTAAAAGGCTGAACCCAGTGTTCCCAATGCTCCAACTATCGTCACACCATTTGCTGTAATACCCGCGCGCACAGCAAGTTTGACCACTGGATTGATTAATCGAGTGACCTGAGGTTTCAAATGCGCACTAATCATCAAGACCATCGTAGGCTTTAACCCATGCCAACTTCCACATCTGCCCCTGTGAGAATTGCCCTCTTTGGCCATGTGAGCGCAACTCCAGCCGCCCTGAGTAAGGCTCTGAGCGATCAAGGTATTTTCGTCGAGGCAGCCAATGATGATCTCGCCCACGTGGATTGCGCGATTTTTGCGGTGAACCCATCTGCTGGCATCGATGCAGAGACGATCGCGGCCTGGGAGAGTTTTAATGACTATTTGACTCCGCGAGTTATGGTCGCATTGGCGCTTCCTGGCGCTGATCTTGATTTTGATGACGCGGTATCACTTGCCAATCGAGTCTTTGATCAAATGGCAACACCCTATTTAGTGTTACATGGTGATGATGGCTCTCCTGCTGCTTTGATAAGTCTTGAAGATTTAACTATTCGGAACTACGTACATGGACTCGCGGTTATAACTGAGAGCGAGCCAGAGCATAAGGAGTTGGTTGCCGACTTCGCCGAGGAGTATCGCGAACTGATTAATTCAAGTGGCGAAGATGCATTTAGCGCTGGGATCCTATTTCCGGCCATTCCAGTTAATCTCGAAAATGGAATCGGTATTGATGTGCTGGTCTCGTACTTAAAAGAATTGAAGTAGAACTACCAAGCAGCTGCTAACTCATTCCGGGTGATCGTCAAAAGCTGCGGCAATACCTTCGTCTTGCCAATGATCGGCATAAAATTTGCGTCCCCTGACCAACGTGGAACAACATGTTGGTGAATATGTGCTGCAACACCGGCCCCTGAAATTGCACCCTGATTCATCCCAAGATTAAATCCTTCGGGTTGTGAGACTTTGCGAATCGTTGACATTGCATGTGAGGTCAGTGCAAAAATTTCTTCACGTTCCTCGTTGGTGAGTTCGGTCAGATCTGCAACATGACGATGAGCGCAGATCAAAAGATGTCCTGGGTTATATGGGTAGAGATTCATGACTACATAGGCATGAGTCCCGCGATGGACAATAAGGCCTTCTTCATCGCTCATGGCTGGGATTTCACAGAAGGGGCAAGAGATTTCATTTCCTTCTAAGGGGCGATTCTCTCCGCGCAGATAATCAAGGCGATGCGGTGCCCATAAGCGTGCCCACGCATCAGGCATTCCAGTCGGATCGATGTAATCCACCGCTACACCTGCTGGCGAGCTGCAACAGTTGCAGAAATTTCAGCAATCGCTTCAGCCAGTGGAACACCATTCTTCTGCTCGCCATTTCGGTAGCGGAAAGAAACTGCTCCAGCCTTCTGATCTTCCTCACCTGCAATAAGCATGTATGGAATCTTCTGAATCTGCGCGTTGCGAACCTTTTTCTGCATGCGGTCATCAGAAGCATCAACTTCAGCTCGAATGCCCGCTGCCCTCAGTGCTGCGACGACATCAAAGAGATATTCGGTAAATGGCTCAGCGACAGGAATCGCCATAACTTGTACTGGAGCTAGCCATGGTGGAAAGGCACCTGAGTAATGCTCGGTAAGTACACCAAAGAATCTTTCAATGGATCCAAAGAGTGCGCGGTGAATCATTACAGGACGCGCACGCGATCCATCGTTTGCCGCATATTCAAGTTCAAACCGCTGGGGCAATTGGAAATCGACTTGAATGGTCGACATCTGCCAAGTGCGTCCGATTGCATCTTTAGCTTGTACCGAAATCTTTGGACCGTAGAACGCTGCGCCACCTTCATCATTAACGAGCTCAAGGTTCTGAGCGAGAGCTGCTTTACGAAGAGCATCCGTTGCCGCTTCCCAATCTTCATCAGAGCCAACGGACTTTTCAGGATTTCGGGTTGAGAGTTCAAGATAGAAATCCTCAAGTCCATAGTCACGTAAGAGATTGAGAACGAAGGTCAGAAGAGAATCAAGTTCGCCAGGCATTTGCTCTTTGGTGCAGTAAATATGGGCATCATCTTGAGTAAATCCGCGTGCGCGTGTAATTCCGTGAAGTACACCGGACTTTTCGTACCGATAAACGGTTCCAAATTCAAAGAGGCGCAGCGGAAGCTCACGGTAGGAGCGACCACGTGAACGATAAATCAGGTTATGGAATGGGCAGTTCATCGGCTTCATGTAGTACTGCTGGCCCACACGCTTGATGGTGCCATCTGCATGATGCTCTTCGTCAAGAATCATTGGTGGATACATACCCTCGGCATACCATTCAAGGTGGCCTGATGTTTCAAAGAGCGCTGCCTTGGTTATATGTGGTGAGTAGACGAATTCGTAGCCCTCTTCTTCATGACGCTTGCGAGAATAATCTTCCATCGCACGTCGAATGATTCCGCCCTTGGGGTGGAACACCGCAAGACCAGAACCGATCTCTTCGGGAAATGAGAAGAGGTCGAGTTCTTGTCCAAGTTTTCTATGATCACGCTTCTCAGCCTCAAGAAGCATCTCAAGATGTCCATTAAGTTCATCCTGAGATGGCCATGCTGTTCCGTAAATTCGTTGCAACATTGGATTCTTCTCAGAGCCACGCCAATAGGCTCCAGCCGCTCTCATTAATTTGAAAGCAGGAATGTGTTTCGTTGAAGGCAGATGAGGTCCGCGGCATAGATCAGACCACACGGGTTCTCCATCGCGTCCGAGGTTGTCATAAATCGTTAACTCGGCTCCGCCTACTTCAACACTTGTCTCATCGGTAGCACCAGATTTGAGTCCAATAAGTTCGCACTTGTACGGCTCGTGACTCAACTCTTTGAGAGCATCTGCTTCAGTTGTGACGCGACGCTTGAATCGCTGCCCATCTTTGACGATCTTACGCATCGCAGATTCAATCTTTTCAAGATCTTCTGGAGTAAACGGACGCTCAGGATCAAAGTCGTAGTAAAAACCATCTTTGATTGGCGGACCGATACCCAATCGGGTCTGTGCAAATACTTGCTGCACAGCTTGGGCCATGACGTGAGCTGTTGAGTGTCGCAGGACATTGAGTCCATCGGGTGATGAGATGGAAACGCCTTCTACAACATCTCCATCAACTAGTTCAGTCCATAGATCGCGAAGTTCTCCATTGACGCGGGCAACGACAATCGTCTTATCTTCGGCGAAGATATGGGTTGGGCGTTGATCTGACTCAACGCTGCGCGCAGAACCGTCTACCGTGATTGCAATAGTTGCCATGGGCTAAGACTACCTAATGAGCGGTGGTCAACTGGCGTAATTTGCTACAGATATCGCTCACATCAGAATCAATAGCCAGAGTTCGCCCATCTATCGAGGCAACTGGAAGAGCTATCTTCAAAGAACTCATCACTATTGCTGCCTCACAAGAGACTGCATCAGTTCGTGAGACATCCCTCACGACCACCCCACACTTCTCTACTGCAATGGCCCGAATTACTCCTGGCAGGATTCCCGCAGTTATTGGTGGAGTTCTCCATTGACCATCAATACGAAATGCATAATTTGAAACCGCACCTTCGCAGACTCGATCCTCTTGATCGATCAGAATCACTTCATCGCAACCGGCAACTGTCGCCTCTTCCAAGAGACCTAGGCGTCCTGAATATGGAAAGACTTTATATTGACGGCCAACAGTAGAACTGAATTCCTTGCTTACGATTACCCTCAGCGGGACATTGTTTGAGACGTAGGCCTCGTGCGTTGCGACGAATCTGTTGCTCAAGAAAGACAAGCGAAGCCTTCCAACATCATGTGGCGTTGCGACCAATAACTCATCGATTGCACCTGCGATCAAATCCTCATCTGGAATGGGAATATCAAGTACTCGAGCACTCGCAATTACACGACGCATATGTCTTGCCAAAAACTGCACAGATCCATTCTCGGTTCTCAATGTTTCAAAAAGCCCAGTGCCAAGGGGCCAGTTGTTCTCATCTAGATACGCAGAAGAGTCCTCAACTAATTGCTGATCAACCCAAATTTTCACAGAGTGCCACCGGCAATCGAAATCAGATTACGAGCTTTGAGCTGAGTCTCTTCCCACTCGAGCGCTGGCTCGCTCCCCCATGTGATTCCTGCACCAGTTCCAAAACGCAACCACTCGTCGCCTGTATTCCAGAATGTGCGGATCGCAACCGCTAGCTCTGCACGATCACCTTCAATCCACCCCAAAGCGCCACAGTAAGGCCCACGTGGTGCAACTTCATGCTCAGCAATTATTGAAAGTGCAGCGCTCTTTGGAGCACCACTGACCGAACCTGGCGGCGTTGTTGCTGCAAGGATCTCGGCCCACGAGGTTCCATCTTTAATCTTCGCCTGAACATCAGAGACAAGATGTGTGAGACCAGGATGTTTCTCTCTTCTGAATAACTCACTCACCTCAACACTACCTTCTTGAGCTATGCGACTAATGTCATTGCGCATCAAATCAACGATCATCAGATTCTCAGCCTTATCTTTTTCGCCAAAATCTTCCTCATCCCATCGAATAGTTCCTTTGATGGGAGAGGTGATCAACCGTTCTCCATCGCGAGAGAGGAATCTTTCAGGTGATGCACTCGCAATTTCAAATCCAGGGATCTTCAGATAACTGGCAAAGGGCGCTGGGTTTGCATACTGCATGCGTGCGAAGAGCCCTGTTAACTTCTGCTTCTTAAGATCAATAATGTGAGAGAGCTCCCTGCACGCATTCACTTGATAGACAGAACCTGCAGATATCTCTTCACGAACCGCATGGACATAACTCATGTAATCCAGCTCTTGGAGCGAAGTTCGCCAAGGTCTTTCTAGAACCGACCACGGTGATTCAGGGAATGGCGCTTCTTGAACTTTCTTAAACTTCGCAAAGTGGTACTGACCTTCAAAGGTAACGAGGACCGCCCAGAAACCGCCATCTTCCAAACACGAAGGGTCATCGGTGTACTTCTGCATCTTCGTGGCATGGCGATTGCCCATCCAGAATTGGTAATCGCGACCGAACATGGGGTAAGGCTACGCAGAAAAGGCTGCGCTTTGGCGCATCGGCCCTGCCTGCGCTAGATTTGCCTCCGCAGTAAATGCGGACGTAGCGCAGCTGGTAGCGCGGAACCTTGCCAAGGTTCAGGTCGCGGGTTCGAACCCCGTCGTCCGCTCGGATTGGGCGCCGTTCATTTTGATGGGCGGCGTTTCTTTATCCGTAAGTGAAGAAGTGGTTCGTGGTGGAATGGCCGAGAGGCGAGGCAAGGGACTGCAAATCCCTCTACACGGGTTCAAATCCCGTTTCCACCTCCACGAAGTAAGAGTTAGAAAAGTTCTACGAAGTGAGAGGAATAGCAACGTGGCTGACACTGGTTCAGATCGTCCATGGGGTGGCTATGAAGTTCTCTCATCTTCCGCTGTTCACCAAGTAAAGAATGTCTACGTTCTTCCTGGAAAGCGTCTTTCATATCAGCGCCATCAACAGCGAGCAGAGCATTGGTTTATCGTCGCAGGTGATGCGCGAATTACCTTAGATGGTGACAGCTTTGAAATGTCAGCTGGTGATTCAATTGATATCGAAATAGGTGTCGCGCACAGAATCGAGAATATTGGTTCAGAAGAATTAATCTTCACTGAAGTTCAGACCGGAACCTATTTCGGTGAGGACGATATTGAGCGTCTTGAGGATGATTTCGGACGCTCGTAAGGTCACCTTTCGACAGAACTAGTCTTCTGGTTATACTTGCCCAACAACTTCATAAGGCCCAAAGCAAAAGATTCAAAGATTTACACCGTACGGACGATTGGCTCAGCGGTAGAGCACCACATTGACATTGTGGGGGTCACTGGTTCGATCCCAGTATCGTCCACGCTTATCTGAATATTTATCTGAGTTAGAACAGCCCATTCACCGACACCGGAGTGCTACGCGTTGTAGTTGTACCGTCTCCCAGAGTTCCCCACGAGTTTATCCCCCAACATTTCACTCCCCCATCAGAAATAGTTGCGCACGAATAAGACACTCCAGCAGAAATGGATGTCACGCCAGAACTCAATCCCGAAACCGTGACTGGTAAGTGGGTATTTGTTGTTCCACCATTACCGAGCTGGCTGTGGTTATTCAATCCCCAGCACCTCGCCTCGCCCGTGCTTAGGACCGCACACGAATGAGAATTTCCCAAATCTATAGATATGGCCGAGGAATTCAAATTTCCTACATCGGCGACACCTGTTCTCCAATGTAGGAAATCACTTCCAGTCTGGCCGTACGAATTTGAACCCCAACATTTGACATTGCCAGCATTGAAAAGCGCGCACGAGTGACTTCCACCGACGGCCACTGACTTCACGCCAGCTCCCAAAAACTGAACATCAACTGGTGTCATTGATCTGCCAACGGGGTTTCCATTACCAAGTTCGAGGCTCGAGTTAGCGCCCCAACACTGGACCGTTCCAGATGTTAGTAGCGCACAGGCGTGTCTACTACCTGTCGCGATAGAAACTGCAGAACTGCTTAAACCAGAGACAACTACAGGGCTCGAGGAATTAGTTAACGTACCGTTTCCTAGCTGTCCCTCAGAATTATCCCCCCAACACCTGACGCCGCCATTCGTTAGAAGGGCACACGTGAAATCGTTGCCTGCAGAGATAGCCGCAACTCCTGAACTTAACCCTGTCACCGAAGCAGGTGTTGATACAGGGGTGAAAGCGGAAGTCTGACCGTTTCCTACTTGGCCTTTATTGTTGTAACCCCAGCACCTGACAGCACCAGTGTTAAGCAACGCGCACACGTGACTAATCCCTGAAGACACAGCACTGACACCCGACGTCAGCCCCGTCACATTTACGGGGGTGAGTCGGTTTGTCAGTCCTCCATCTCCTGTAGTGCCGCCTGAACCCCAACAGCGCAACCCGCCAGTGTCTAGCAGTGCACACGTTTGTTCGCCTGTGGTGATACTTGATGCAAACGCCATATGTTTCTTACTTTGAATCGCTAATTTATGCACTGAAGACGCCAACGCAACCGGACTATCAAAAGTAACTGTGAATGTTCCACTACCGCTTGAAACGGTTGATCCATTGCTACCAATTCCACGAGTAAAGGTTCCATTGTTGTTGTAGACAACAGCCTCGGTCGAAGTTGAGTTGAAGATGGTTAATGGAGTGCTGCTGGCGTTATCGTAGGCAGTAATTACAAAGTCAGTTCCAAAACATGAATTGGGAATTCCAGAAACAGTCACTGAACTGAGATAGTGCGCTCCTGTAGCGCCCGCTCCATTCACAAATGTTGATCCCGATGAGAGTGTGAGTGAAGAATTTCCAGAACATGCAACTGCCTGGGTTAGCCCTTGTCCAAACTGAATTGCCTGACCAGAGTTGAGTGAAATATTTGCAGCGAACGTTGTTTGGAAAAGATAAACAGAACCGAAAACCAGTGCAGTGGCGGCTACGATGCGCTTAAAGAAATTCTTACCATACGAACTCTCGACGGGGTCGTCGTGGTAGTAGTCGTCCCTCACTGCAGCCCCCGTGAATTTGAATCAGGCGAAATTCCTACGGAGAAGCATGCCATACGGTGCACCCAGTTTCGGCGCTGGGACCTCTGTTTAGATCCATATTGTCAACACCACCAGTTTGAGCGCATGCTCTAAATAGTCACTGGTTCGATCCCAGTGCCGTCCGACAAAGGACTCATATTCCATTTGTCATACTATTGAATTAGGCTAAAGCCAAGAAAACTGGATAGATGGTTCGATCCCAGTATCGTCCACCATAGTTTGAAGTTGCCTCTATGAAATACACATCAAAAAAGATGTATCTGGTGCGGAGGGATTGTCTATGAAGTTCTTGGTCAGATTAAATCTAATCTCTGAATTGGTAACCATGGACCGCGCCTGTTTGTGGCACAGCGATGCTGAGACATGCAATCTGTGCCCAAGCGATGGGGGTGAGTCTATTCCTGACCACATCTACAAGGATTACTATGCAACCGAAGGGAGTCAGGTGCTCCTAAAAGAGGCAACTTTTTCGGATTTTACTTCTACGCCATTTCACGCAACGGAAATCATTGACGACTCTGAACTTCCACTTCTTCAGCCAGACTGGTTCGTACTCATTGAACAGAATGAATCTGAAGTATCCTTCCAACTTCAACCACAGGCTGAAGTGATAGTTGAATCAGCGACAGAGCAAGAGGCGATAGAGCAGTGTCAGGTTTTGCTTCCTCAACTCTTTGAGATTTACAACATGGCTTCAGAAGGATCGGGTGGCTTGGAGATAAAAGCTGTTGAAGTCTTTAAAGTCACTTCGCTTTAGCTCCGTTTCCCACCAATTCCAAACGAAACCCAGCCTCACTCAAAGAACGAACTTAAGGTCGACGGCGATCGAGTTCATCCGATGCCAACTTAACTAACTGTTCGTTTAGGTCGTCTATTTCCTCTGATGGCAGGCTCTGTAAATCGCCCTCCAGTCTGAAGCTATACCCACCCGTTGAGAATTGCTCGACCATTGTTGCTGGCGTCTGTGGATTAGTTACAACCGCGTACTTCACTGTGCTTTGAATAAATGGAAAGACTTCAAACTTAGTCATGAAGAGTAAGTGCCGCGAATATCCATTGTCACTAGCAAGGGTTTCGAGAAGTTCAATCGGTGTTAACTCATTCTGCGCCACACTAAATCTCGTTGAACCCTCTTCATTCATAGCTAGTTTCTTCAGAATTTCAACATTAATCGTGTTCCTAGCCAACGCACTTGTCACACCATCTTCCTCCCATGAGTAGCCGGACTCTGAAAGTTTTTCGAGGATTTCAATTGGGGTGTGGATATTGGTCGCTAGAACGACACCTAGATTCTCATCATATTCCATGACTGATTCGTAGAGAACTGTGAGAATTTCTGTATTCGAAGTTGCGTTCTCACCGAGTTCATCACTTCTGAAATCGGAGTCATTAACGATCTCGCTGACACCTTCGCAGACAACGTCGAAGTACTCAGAAAATGTGGCTTCCGGATCGAGCTCCTCATTGGCGCAAGAAACTTCAAAATCTTCCATAAAGTCTTTCAACGCGGCTGGCTTTTCCTTGCCTTCGACGATTTTCTCAAGAAGGTCATAGAAGTGATCCACAATATCTTCATTCAACTCCATAAAATCACCTTTTCTTAGCGCACTCTCTTGAGCTATTTTTCAAGAAGTTTACACTCAAGTTTCATTGCTTCAGTGCTGACTTTGAAAGTCACTTGTAGACCAGCACGAAGTCGGACTCTTTATAGCCTTCATCAAACATTCCAGAAGACATCAAGGCGGCTGCTTGCCGGCCTTGAGCATCAGATGACATCGCCGAATAACCATTGCAACCATGCGCAACATACAGACCGCTATCAACCTCTCCAATATAAGGATTTTCAGTAAATGTTCTCGAGATAACACAACGTTTTAGCTCGGTTCCCAGAAACGACACGGTTGGAAAAAGTTTTCTGAGCTCACGCTCGAGATTAGGGGCAAATGTTTGATATTTCTCTCCACTAAACCATTCATCCATAGCCGTTTGCTCATCCAGATTTAAATCTAACTTTTGATTCATACCCATCTTGAGAATGTAACTCCCATCTGGAGCCACAGTCGGAGCAGTGAGGTATATTCCATCAAACTCTTGAACGTCAATCTCAAAAAGAAGTGATGGCATGTTGCGCATTTGAAGATAATCATCTTGTGACAACCTTCCCATGATCACAACCTCACTCTTGTTTTCGAACTTCAAAGGACGAGGTATCAGATTGAAGTAGTTGGTAAATGCTCCAGCGGCGACCAAAACTTGTTTCGCAAAGTAACTCTGGCCCGAATGAGTTTTGATCACCCAACCACCATTAGTCTTTGAAATCGCAATCACAAGGTCATTTATCTCTCTACCACCCTGTGCTTTGAAAGCTTTCAGCTGTGCCGTAACTAGACTTCTCGGATTAATCTGGCCTGCCAGACTTGACTCGTAAATCCCATGTATCTCCCCCGCGATCGATAATCTCGGTGAGATTGCCCTCAAATCTGTTGCATCCCGAACTTCTTCAAAGTGCAAATCAAAGCCCTTGGCAATCTTTGGTGCGGACTTTATGTATTCATCCTCATACGTGTTTATATAAAGGCATCCATTTTGCTGGTAAAAGTCGATCCCAGTTTCTTCTTGTAATGCCCCCCAAGATCTCGCTGAATCTAAATTCAATCGAGTCCAAAGCTCATCTTGGGCAATAATTCTTTGCACCCGAGTGTTGTCGTAGTGACTCGCAAACACCCTCTTTGACAGCAAGCACTGCTCTTCGGTTGGACCAATCAACGCGACATGAGAGTTCTCGGTAGCAAGATGTCGAGCGGCTGCAGATCCCAATAGGCCTCTACCGACTACGAGGACATCAAAACTTAACGGATCCCCCATAGGAACAGATTCTATTGCAATCCAAACTGATCATCCCAACACCGTCGTCAACACTTAAGCGAAATAGTTGAGACTGACTGGTCGCCTCAACCCTCTGAGGTGATCATTTTGATAACGTGTGCGTACGTAATCAACCACTGGACCATAAGTTTGTCGAATTCGGAGGGCAAAAATGTCTCGGAAGCTAAAGATTTCTCGATCTCTGATTGTTCTAGTTCTTCTCTTTAGTTCTGTCACGGTAATCAATTCGTCAAGTGCCGCCCTTCGAGCATGCACTGCCAGCGAAAAAGCATCTCTCACGAAATTGCAGAGATCTGCCTTGTCTTTGAAGGATTCGTACTCAAGCGCGAAGCTTAACTACCAGAAAGCAGAGCAGGATTACACAAACAACATGTTGGTGGGTAGTTCATCCGGTGCGGCTAGAGCAAAGTTAGAGATGCAGCGCCACCAAAACTCTATGAGCACCATTGAGCGAGAGCTCGCAAAAATAGATTCTTCAAGAAATGCGATCACAAAAAAGTGCAACTCCAACTCTACGTCAAAAACTACTTCAAAGAAGAAAGCATGTACCAGCCTTGAGAAGAATCAATTAGCGAATCTTTCGAACGAATATGGCGAATATCAATATTATGTCGATGAATACAAATTGGGCATTGAGGATGAGAAGATCAATTATCAAGAAGCTGTAAGTTGGGGATTATTCTCCGATGCCGCTAGAGCCCAGATCAACATTCAGCGTTACAGCGAAGAGATTCAGAAGATGCTTACTCAGATGGCCCTGATAGAGCGAGAATTTAAAGAGGTAAATTCAGGATGTACAGGTTCAGGCATCTCGTTGAGATAGAGATTTGCTGATGGGGAGGTGACTAGTCAGAATTAAGCGCAGTATAAGACAGCGTCCCGGTCAGATGTTAATCTCACTCACTGCTCAAATAACAGGGAGAGATTACATGGCTACATGGAAAGAAGTGACAACAGTTCTAATCAACGCCAAGACTCATAAGGCTGAGATGGTCAATGATTCATTAGTGAAGACTTTGATTCCGACCTCAGACGGAAGAACTCAGTTGGTGTGGATTGAAAACGTTAAAGGCGATGCAGTTTTCAGTTCAGTGGTCTGCAAGATTGACGACGTAAATTTAGTTGCACTCTTCAAGTCTGACGTTCTCAAAACAATCTCATATGGACTCAGCTCTATCGGTGAGCATCTGGTTATGAGGCATGCTGCCCCACTCGAGAATATGAACGTAAACGAGCTTGCTCAGCCGATTGTTCAACTTGCGATATTTGGAGACATCCTTGAAGCCGCAATTACAGGTCAGGACGCTTACTAAAACAGGAATCTATTGATTGCAATTCAGTGGCGGTCTTGCCTCTCGCGATTTTGGGAGAAGTGGGGCCGCCACTGATTGTTTTAGGACCTATATTGCCCGGCGCTAGAGATTTAAGAAGTTCTTAATCCTTCTCAACGTTTCTTCCTGATACTCAGGAATCATGGCCCGGTGTTCCTTATTGGACGTTTCATGCAGAAAGTTGAGCAGGATTATTCGTCGCTGCAACAGCAGCATCTCCATATCCCTACTCGAGTGATCAGGTAGTGGAATAACCGACGCGTAACCTTCCTTTAGAGCTTCACCCTGTTCGGGAGTATCAAGATAATAAAGAGCGGTCGCCAAATCTTGCAGCGGAATTCCTATTCCGCAATCATCAAAATCAAAGACAGAGACTTCATCCTCGTGCCACATGACATTCCACCCATGCAAATCTGCATGTATCACTTGTGGAGTACTCAGGGTGAAGAGTCGCTCTGTTTCATCGCGAATGAGATCCATAGCTTGTCCGATTAATTCTCGAGCATCGGGATTCAAAACGCTTCGTGCACTCAGAAGAAAATCTTCAGACTCCCACATCGGATCTTTAAGTGATGGCAAGGAACATCCCTCGGGTAGTTCAAATGTTTTTGTGGAGAGATGCAACTGTGCCATCGCAGCACCTAGCTTCTTCAACTGCTCAACCGTGGGCTCATCTCCAAGCTCCTCCCCTTCTAGCCAGGAGTAAAGAACGCAATAAAGGGTTCTTTGGGAAGGCTCGTGAAAGATTGAGGTGTGAAAATTGCCCTCACGGTTTCCGATTGGAACAGGGACACTTACTCGACCCTCCTGAGCCAAGAGACGCACCCAGGCGATCTCTGCTTTTAGATTCTCCGAGGTCCGCGGTGAATAGATATTGATACGTAGCGCGTATGAACTGCCATTTTTGACAGAGACCTTCATGGTTGCGTTGTAGTCAAAATTGATGCATTTCACATCAAGAATTTCTACTGGATATTCTTGCAGAATTACTCTTGCAAATAGTTCAAGTTCTTTTATCTGGTCTTCCTGAGGTAGATCAAAGAAAGTCTGCGAATCTGTCAAAGCTTTAATCCTCTACCTTCTTCTCCTCGGTGCGATGACCGCCGTACCTTTTTCGTGAGCCAACATCGTTAGCGAATGATTTGGGAGCGCTGTCGCAATCGCTTCAGCTAACTTGCGTTCTTCGTCCCTATCGGCATCATCCAAAACAATTGTTGCATTAGGCGAAAGTAAGGGAATCAGGTGCTCGAGGGCCGGGTATCGTGCATCCGGATTGGTCGAGCTTGGTGGTCCATCAATAACAAGGAGGTCAATCTTTGCTAGCCCCTTGAAACTGGCCCTGGCATACCACTTGTAACCTGATGGATAACTTTCTAATTCATGAATTCGTATTTCAACGCCTCGCACT
>Ga0208596_1000005_pt1 | contig 92011 bp, 91 predicted proteins | sample LakMenEpi12Jul11_FD_150686 | JGI IMG/M metagenome (GOLD analysis project Ga0208596, IMG submission 150686) | Freshwater microbial communities from Lake Mendota, WI - 12JUL2011 deep hole epilimnion (SPAdes) | ecosystem: Environmental > Aquatic > Freshwater > Lake > Epilimnion/Euphotic zone ...
AACTTTTTTTTCAATTTCCCTTTCTGTCATGAGATGAAGAAATTTCTGCTCATAAACTGACCAGTCGCCTTTATTTTTTTTATATTCATCTAAAATATTTTTAGTTGGTGCTAGTTCAAGAATATGAATATATTCAATGATTTGAATGACCAATAGTAAACAGTTTCATATAGTTATAAGATCATCTTTTTTGTGGAGTCCTCTAAGAGATATCGTAAGAAACAAAACTCTCTGCTCCTCTCGGTGGTTAAGGGCATAGCAATGATATACCCTTAACTCCTAACTATAACCTAAAGTTCCTTCACCTCACTAACTAACCTCCCAAACTGCGATACCTACGGTAAGCTACGCGATCGCACTCCCTCAACTTCCCCCAAACAGCGAACTGCTTGCAGCAGCGCTTCGCTATCGCACCCTTCAACTCCCAAACAGCGATCTCAACCCCTCAAAATCTCTTTTTACCTCACGCAATGTCAAAAAAGTGGTATGATTAATTGGTAAGATGAATGAGTCATACATAATGATGAAAGTCACAATTACTTTAGAAGAAGACATTCTCAGATTTATTGATCAACAAGCAAAAGGTAATCGTAGTGGCTATATCAATGCACTATTAGCAGAACAAAGACGCAAAATTTTAGAAGCAGAAATAATAGCTGCTCTCCAAGAAGATGCCAAAGATTTAGAATATCAAAATGAGATTTCTGATTGGGATAATGTAGCTGGAGATGGTATTAATGCCAGAGGGTAATTTAACTTATAAACGGGGTGAAATTCGCTGGGTAAATCTTGATCCAACGGTGGGAGCAGAAGCACAAAAAATCCGTGCTTGTTTGATAGTTCAAAATGATATTATGAATCAATATGGATTATTAACAATTGTGATGCCATTTCGACCAGGAAGTAAGCAAGCTCCCTATATTGTCAATGTCAAAGCAACAGCAACTAATGGATTAGATAAAGATCGTTTTATTGATGTTGCTCAAATTCGTTCTGTTGATTATCGTCGGGTTTTAGGGTTGGTGGGGATTTTAGAAGTTGAATATTGGGAAGAAATTCATACTGCTTTGGATGTGGTTTTGGGTTTTGGGGTTTAACTTGAGCGAACTGCTTGCAGCAGCGCTTCGCTATCGCACCCTTCAACTCCCAAACAGCGATTCCTTTAGTGAGCTACGCTAACGCCTGAGTATATGATATAATTGTACTGTTAAGATTAATTCGTGTTTACTAAATATTATCAAGAAAACAATGCCAGCAAAAGATATTTACCATGATGCCGTTAAAAATGCTTTAATTGAAGATGGTTGGACGATTACGGCTGATCCTTATAAAATCAAGTATAAAGATGCTGAATTATTTGCCGATTTATCCGCAGAAAAACCGATTGCAGCAGAACAAAATGGACGAAAAATAGTTGTTGAAATCAAGAGTTTTCTTAGTCCTTCTCCCATGAGAGATTTTGAACTAGCTTTAGGGCAATATATTTTATATCGTAATTTAATTAACCTCACAGAACCAGAATATATAATTTATTTGGCTATTAAAGAAAGTACATACGAAAACTTTTTTACTAGAGATTCAATCAAAGAGATTGTCGAATTAAATCAAATTTTGATGATTGTAGTTAATGTCGAAAAGGAGAAGATATTACAATGGATAAACTAGAGCAATATCAAATAGCAATTAAACAAGTTCTCACAGAATATCATAATTGGGTTTCTGGTGCGGCAAATTTAACTGATGAAAGTTGTTTGATTTTTGATGATAATCATCATCACTATATTTGGGGGTTTTTGGGTTGGTATGGCAAAAAAAGAACAAATAATATCCAAGTTAATATCAGAATTAAAAATGATAAAATTTGGATTGAAGAAGATTGGACTGAGGAAGGAATAGCTAATGAATTAATGAAGTTAGGTATTTCTAATCTTGATATTGTCTTAGCTTTTCATCCTCCTGAAGAAAGGAAATATACTGCATTCGCTACTGCTTAAATGTTATAGCGATTCCTAGGTCGCGCTTCGCTATCGCACTCCCTCAACTTCCCAAAAGCGAACTGCTTGCAGCAGCGCTTCGCTATCGCACTTCCTCCAACTTCCCAAACAGCGAACTGCTTGCAGCAGCGCAACGCTATCGCACTCCCTCTAACTTCCCAAACAGCGAACTGCTTGCAGCAGCGCTTCGCTATCGCACTCCCCCAACCCCCCAAACAGCGAACTGCTTGCAGCAGCGCAACGCTATCGCACTCCCCCAACCTCCCAAATAGCGAACTGCTTGCAGCAGCGCTTCGCTATCGCATCCCCTCAACTTCCCAAACAGAGAACTGCTTGCAGCAGCGCAACGCTTACGCACCCATATCCCTACAAAACATTTGACAAAAATTGACAATATTTGCCATAATTAAAGAATCAGAAATATAAAGACTTATTAGCTATGACTACAGTAAATATTTCTCTTCCCGATTCCATGCGGGACTTTATCAATGAACAGGTTGCAAAATGTGGCTACAGTACCACAAGCGAATATATTCGACATTTGATTCGTCAAGATTTAGAAAAAGTGGCACAATCCCGAATAGAAACATTGCTATTAGAAGGCTTAGATAGTGGTGAAGCGATTGAAATTACGGATGAGTGGTGGCAACAAAAACGCACTCAGCTTCTTGAGAGACTCCGCAAGTAATAGCAATGACTAGACGAATTGTAATTAGACCAAAGGCTACTGTTGACCTTGATGAACAGTTTGCTTATATTGCTGACAGTAATTTTGATGCAGCATTGAGTTTTTTTGATGCTACGAGGCAGACTTTTTCACAATTAGCAAAACTACCTGGTATTGGTAATGTTTATAATGTTAAAAATCCGCGTTTAGTTGGTTTGCGGAAGTGGGGAGTTAGAGGATTTGAAAAGCATCTAATTTTTTATTTAGAAGGGGATGAGTATATCGAAATTGTTCGGTTAATTCATTCTGCACGGGATATTTCACAGATTTTAGCAGAAGAAGAATAGCTATGCGATCGCACTCTCTCAACCTCCTAACAGCGAACTGCTTGCAGCAGCGCTTCGCTATCGCACCCCTTCAACTTCCCCAAACATCCTTTTTTAACGAACCACAGAGACACAGAGGACACAGAGAAAGAGAGATCGCACCCCTCAACCTCCCAAACAGCGATCGCAATGGTACACCTCTAATTAATTTTGCTCCTTTTTATCATTTATAATCTCAAATTGATGACAAGTTAGAAATTTTCTACCTGCATATAAGTCTGGAAATATGATTTTTAATAGATTAATATCGATTTGAGCAGTTGATTTTTTTTGAAAAATCTCCCAATTCAAATTATTAAAGTTCGGCATATCCAAAGTCTCAATTTCCCAAATGATAGTGTAAGTTCCAGGAAGTAAAAATGGCTTTGTTGAAAGTGACTCTGCTGTTTTAAAGTCTTGCGGATATGTTACATAGACCCATTCAACACCATTCAATTTTTGGCTAATTTGTGTAATATTTTTTTTAGGATCTATTACTTTAATAAAAAAATATTTGTATTTTGACTCATAATTATATATACGACGTAATCCAATTTTCAATTCTTTTGTGTTGGAATCTACTGTCATGGGTATTAAGTTTGTCGTCCAATTTAAATAAGTTGACGGAATCTGACGTTGTTTTTTGTCTGGTTGACACTTAGAATCATTAAGTTTTAAATTTTCGGATACTGGTGGTGTTTTATTTACGATCATAAAAAAAAACTGATTCCTAAGTACGCAATTCCAACAGTAACAAGCATACCAAACGCAATTAGTCTGGCAATATCAATGGTATTTGCATGGTAAGTTGGAAGATTTTGGACTTTAAACGTATTTTTATTATTTTTATTAGTTGATAATTTTTTACTATCACTAATAGATGTTTGGGAATTTTTATTATGCCAAAATTCTTTATAATCGTTTGCAAAATTCCTACGAATTTCTTGAAAGTATTGATGCGAAATTAAATCTCTAGAATCTTCTTCAGAAATTAAACCTTGATGAATAACACCTTCAATTAAGTTTATATATCTGCCATTATTATCTCTTAATTTCTCTTCAGAGTTCTCGCCAATATCTTTTTTAGTAGCAATATCTATTCTATATAGTAACGTAAAATTATTGCTATTATTAAACCCAAAACCTACACAACGATGCAGTATTATTCCAGTTTCAGTTGGTTTCTCATTAGGCGCTGCCTGTATTAAATGATCTGATAAATTATTATCCACTAAAAAACCTGGAGCAACTATTACTTTATAATCATGACTATTACTTCTGCTGATAAGAAATGGGTATAACTTATATTCTTTACTCATTGTATTATTTCCCTAATTACTACTTATATCTTTAATTATAGTCAAAAATTAAATTATTGATAAATCGTCCGATAAAATACCCGACTTCTTTTGATAATTCTCAATAAATTATGAATTAATTTTTAGAACTCGGGTATCTAGATGTCAAGGTTTAGTATGGTTGAGGACTACTTACGGATTTATCCCAAACTGTTGGCGGAAATTCCTCCTCAAATTTTTCAATCTTCTGCTGATGTTGAGCTATCATGTACAGAAGAGCATCCTTCCTATTTTTAATATTATCTATTGATTGCGGTTGTTGACTATTATTGCTACCTTCTGCTTCTCGAATCCCAGAAATTATGTCATACATTAATTTTGCAAATTTAAACAAATTAAATGGATAGGGTAACATCTCAAAAATATACTCTACACCAAAAATAGCAACTATCTTGGAAACAATACCCAATTTTTCCAAGCTTTTTAATCTAGATTTTAATGTATCTATTATTGCGTATGATAAGACAATGTCTACATTAACTGGTTTAATTGTATTTGGGTAATTACCATTTATTCTTTTAAATCCCATTCTGTTGAATGTACCTTTATTATCATATATTGGTTGTGCAATATTCATTCCTAATGAACTTATAGGTATCCATCTAATTGGTTCTGATTGTAATTTTTCACGTTGATCTATAAACTCTTGCAATGTAGGCAGAGTTGCTGTCAATATATTTTTTACAACCCTTAAATCGTTAAATCCTTTGAAAACCAAGGCATCCCATTTTGTAATTACAAAATGAATAGGGCAATCAGTTCTCTTAAGACACGCTATGATATTACATATGTCATTATTTAACCAAGCCTTAAGCCTCATGGCTGATTCAGGTGACAATGGTGTTGTTTCTACCGTCTGACGTATTAAGTCAATCAGTTTTACACCATCTAAAAAGACAACAACTATATGGGCTCCTTTGATTTCTGTCAGCAGCTTTTCTTTTTCTTTTGATGTTTCTCTAATCTCGTTAATCTTACTAATCTCGTTAATCTTACCACCAGCATAATCTAGATAAGTAAAAGACCCAACATTGTATTTACTTTTTCTAATGTTTAACTGCCATTTAAATTTCCATTCCTTAAAGTCTGATGTTCCTGGATTTGTAACTTCCCCTTCAGTTGTATTTAATACATCATTACAAATTTGATTAAGTTTTCTTGCTTCATTTATGTCATCTATTATTAATGAATTAGTTAATTTTCTATATAAACTAGCTAAATAAAGACTTTTTCCTGCTCCACTCCCACCTAAAGCCACGATTTTAATAGCCATAACCAAGCACCCTTGTTTAGTTAATTTTTTTTATCTTCATTTCAGTATTACATAAATAGTATAAATTGCCAAGAGGTTCAGATCACGCATATTTACAGTATTTCCCAGTCTTATGAGTTACATATCTAGTGGGCAAGATACTTGCACCACAAGATTTTCATGATTCAATTTTGTAGCTCATCAGTGCAGAAAACGCTGTTATAGAGATGTATAAATAATTTAACTCTTTTAATTATCTCTTTTCTCTGCGCCTCTGCGTGAGAAAAAAAGGGCATAGTCAAAAACTACACCCCTAGCCTATAACCTAAAGTTGCTTCACCTCACTAACCAACTTAGCCACCATATCCTTAGCGCTACCAAACAACATCGTCGTTTTAGCCTTATAAAACAACTCATTATCAACACCAGCAAAACCGGCACTCATACCGCGCTTAATCACAATAGTTTGCTTTGCGCGATCAACCTCCAAAATCGGCATCCCATAGATAGGACTATTCTTATCACTACGCGCCGCCGGATTGACCACATCATTAGCACCAATCACCAACGCCACATCAGCCTGTTCAAACTGGGGATTAATATCCTCCATATCATACAACTGCGTATAGGCCACATTAGCCTCCGCCAATAATACATTCATGTGTCCCGGCATTCTCCCCGCCACCGGATGTATCGCATATTTCACATCTACACCCATGCGTTCCAGTTGATCAGCCAACTCCCGGACGCTATGCTGTGCTTGAGCAACCGCCATACCGTAACCTGGGACAATCACCACAGAACGGGCATAACCCAACATCATCGCCCCTTCTTCCGCATCAATACTGCGAACAGGTTGATCACTAGCACCAGCAGCCGCACCACCACTAGAAGTAGAGACAGAACCAAAAGCACTAAATAAGACACTGAACAAAGAGCGGTTCATAGCCTTACACATAATTTCCGTCAGGATTAAACCAGAAGCCCCCACCAAAGCACCGGCGATGATTAACATATTGTTCATCACCACAAACCCAGCCGCAGCCGCAGCCACACCGGAGAGGGAGTTTAACAGAGAGATTACCACCGGCATATCACCCCCACCAATGGGGAGGACGAACATCACACCCAACACCAAGGAAACAGCCACCACTGCTAAAAATACGGGGAGGCTATCGGGTGTCATGATTAAATAGGCACTTCCAGCCAGATAAGAACCCAACAGCAACAGGTTAAAAGGTTGCTGTAACGGGAAAGTAATCGGTGTACCGCTAATTAATCCCTGTAATTTGGCAAAAGCGAGAAAACTACCTGTTAAAGTCACACCACCGATTAACACATCTAACAACATAGAAATGTTGACATCGAGGGGGATAGGTTGAGAACTATCTAATAACCGCCAAAATTCAGCAACGGCAATTAATGCGGAAGATGCTCCACCTAAACCATTTAGTAAACCCACCATCTGCGGCATTTCTGTCATTTGCACTTTGTAAGCAATAACAGCGCCAATTACCGAACCAATAGCCAAACCTATCAAAATCATCTCGTAATTTAATACGTGCTGATCTAGCATTGTAGCGACAATAGCTAATAGCATTCCCACCGCAGCGACAAGATTACCATTTCTAGCACTAGCGGGAGAACCCAGCTTTTTCAAACCTAAGATAAATAATGACGCAGCGACTAAATAAGTTAGCTGAATCCCAGTTGGTAAAAAGTCGCTCATGCTTTTATTTCCTTTTTCTTAAACATTTGCAACATTCTGTCAGTGACTAAAAAACCACCGACAACGTTAACCATTGCCAATATCACCGCAATTAAACCGAGAATTACAGATAAATTGGTGTTTTTCTCCCCCGCAGCCAGAATTGCACCAATTACCGAAATCCCGGAAATGGCGTTTGAACCGGACATTAACGGAGTGTGTAACGTGGGGGGAATTTTGTTAATCACTTCAAAGCCAATAAAAGAGGCTAAGACGAGTACAAATAGAGCCGGAAGTAATGCTTGTGTCATGTTAATTTTGGATTTTGGATTTTTAGCTCACGCAGAGGCGCAGAGGTGCAGAGAGAAGATTTACAACAATCATGGAAAATATCCCTCAAGCACTCATTTCTCTGTGAACTCTGTGCCTCTGCGGTTCGTTATTCCGTGAAATTTATTCATGTCAACTAAACCGCTACTGCTTGCAAAGCGTCCTTTACTCGTTGGTTTCTAATTTCTCCACCATGAGTAACACAAGCAGCAGCAACTATGTCGTCATCAAAGTTGATTTGCAAGGCTTTGTCTTTTATTAAAAGTTGCATTAATGAGGTAACGTTTTTTGCGTACAGTTGGCTGGCGTGTACTGGCATTGATGAGGGTAAATTAATTGGTCCGATAATTGTGACACCGTTCCAAATTATATCTTTACCCGCTTCTGTACAAGCGCAGTTTCCACCCTGTTCTGCGGCTAAATCCACAATTACTGAACCGGGTTTCATTTGCGCTACCATTTCCTCTGTCACCAGTCTGGGGGCTTGTCTTCCTGGTACTTGGGCGGTAGTAATAACGATATCGGAGTTTTTGACGTGGCTGGCTACTAGTTCTTGGGTGCGCTTTTTACTGTCTTCTGAAATTTCCTTTGCGTAACCACCGGCTGCTACGGTTTCTTCTTCGAGTTTAACTTCGACGAATTTCGCTCCTAAGCTTTGCACTTCCTCTTTGACTGCTGGACGGATATCAAAGGCTTCTACTACCGCTCCTAGTCTTCTGGCCGTCGCTATGGCTTGCAATCCTGCTACACCTGCACCCATAATAAATACCTTGGCGGGAGCTATTGTCCCCGCAGCGGTGGTTAACATGGGGAAATATTTCGGTAATGCTGCGGCGGCAATCAGTACGGCTTTATACCCTGCCAGGGAGGCTTGGGAGGATAGGGCATCCATGCTTTGCGCTCTGGTGGTACGGGGGATTAATTCCATGCTCAAAGCGGTAATTCGCCGATTTGCTAATTGTTGGACTATTACGGGATTTCCCAGAGGATTTAGAAAACTAATTAATACAGAACCTGATTTAAGTAATTCAAGTTCTGTCCGGCCATCTTCTCTCGTCTGCGGTGGACTAACTTTGAGTAATATGTCTGCTTCACTCCATAATTGGGCAGAATCACTGATAATTTTAGCCCCTGCTGCTTCATAGTCAGCATCACTAAAAAATGCTTGTTCTCCCGCTCCCGCTTCTACCCAAACCTCTAAATCTTGTTTGACTAATTTGGCTACGGTGTCGGGAATTAATGCTACACGCCGTTCACAAATTTCTATTTCTTTCGCAACTGCTATTTTCATACAATCTCCTGGATATAAATACTTGTTGACATCACCGGTTAACTATTAATTAGGCTGTTAACCATGAATTACCCTTGTAGATAGAATTTTCAACTTGTACGTTCTTCTTTCTCTAGTCACAACCTCAACTTGACAGTATACAGATATCATCCTTGTAAAATAGCTATCAGTAAAATAAGTTATCGCACATCCTAGGACAATCTTCACATTTTGTATATTGTTCTTTAGATTATTTTATATTTGGGAAAATTTCTACCCCTTTTTTCTGATTCATGATTAAAAATTCAATCATTTGTGATATATGTGAGTGTTGGGAATTACCAACGAAAATTATTCTTTTAGATCATGAAATTAAGAATGTTACACTAAATTCTAAATGATAGTAATACTTTATAACATAGTCCAAGTGCTGTAGTTATAAAAACTAAGTACAAGCCCATACTCCTCTTCTCTCCCCACGCCAATAAATGTAGAATTCAAGTATGATTATTATATATGGAATGTTTAATAACAATGGCACTTTTATTTTTAACTAACGTCTATTGTCAAGCTTATGTTTAGTTAGAAATACTAACACTTAGTTAAAAACTATCAACTAGAGAGAACCTAATTTATGAAACGCTTACTTTCTACATTGGCTATTACTAGCTGCTTATTAACAGGTTTTTCGGCTACGACTTGGGCGCAAAGCTTACCCGGTATAACACTTTTTAGCGGCGTTGATAGAAACGCTCAACTACCCTACCGCTTGGATTTTGGTGGACAAGCTAACAGCACAGATCGTTATACACTCAAAGTACCTGCTAAAAAAATGCGGTCTGCAGTGACTAAGTTTGAGATTACTTATCCTGATTATTACCGTGGAACTTTTGATACTAAAGATATTGAAGTCAGAGTTAAGGGCAAAAGCGTTCCTCTATCTGAAGTAAAATGGGACAAGGAAGGTAGGGTGATTGAAATATTTCCTCAAGAACCAGTTCCAGCCCGTGCCAAATTAGAGTTAGTATTATCCAATGTTCAAAATCCCACTTATAGTGGAATGTTCAATTTTGAATGTAAAGTTCTTTACTCCGGAGATGTGCTATCACGTTACATTGGTACATGGATTATCAGTATTAGTTAGGAAGTTGTTAATTAATACTCTCAGAGGCTAAAATCTCTGAGCTTTTACCAGATGTCTCTATAAAACTGACTAATGACCAAAACAATTGTTGTTAAAATTGGCACTTCTAGTCTCACTCAAGCAGAAACGGGACAATTAGCCCTTTCTAGTATTGCTTCTTTGACGGAAACCCTTTGTGATTTGAGACGACAGGGACATCGAGTAATTTTAGTTTCATCGGGTGCTGTCGGAGTTGGTTGTGTGCGGTTAGGTTTAACGGAACGTCCCAAAACTATCGCTTTAAAACAAGCTGTAGCAGCAGTAGGACAGGGTAGATTAATGCGTATATATGATGATTTATTTACTATTCTGCAACAACCTATTGCCCAAGTATTATTAACTAGAGCAGATCTGGTAGAACGTAGCCGCTATCTTAATGCGAATAACACTTTTCAAGAATTACTAAATTTGGGAGTGATTCCTATAGTTAATGAAAATGATACAGTGGCTGTAGAAGAACTAAAATTTGGAGATAATGATACCCTGTCTGCACTAGTAGCCAGTTTAGTAGAAGCAGATTGGTTATTTTTACTAACGGATATTGATAGATTATATTCAGCCGATCCTCGTTCTGTACCTGACGCTAAACCGATTAGTTTAGTTAGTAGTATGCAAGAACTAACAGAATTACAGATTCAAACTGGTGGACAGGGATCTAGATGGGGAACTGGAGGTATGATAACAAAAATTTCTGCAGCCAGAATTGCGATCGCTGCTGGTATCCGTACAGTCATTACCCAAGGACAATTTCCCCGGAACATTGCAAAAATTATCGAAGGGGAACCCATTGGTACACACTTTGCACCCCAACCAGAACCAACTTCAGCCCGGAAACGCTGGATAGCGTATGGTTTGATTCCCGGGGGAAAATTATATTTAGATGAAGGAGCGATTACCGCTATTGTCAAAGCCGGAAAATCCCTATTAGCAGCAGGAATTAAAGCCGTAGAGGGGGAATTTAACAATCAAGACGCGGTGCAGTTATGTGATATTAGCGGTCATGAAATTGCTAGAGGATTGGTGAATTATAATAGTCAGGAATTACAGAAAATTTGCGGAAGACATTCCCGGGAAATTTCGGCAATTTTAGGTTATGAGGGTGCGGATACTGTGATTCACCGTGACAATTTAGTATTAATTTAAATATAGCATTTCTCATAGCAGAAATCGTCGAGTCGGGAAAAGAGACAAGAAAATCACCAATCACCAATTACAAATCACCAAATTGTGAATTTACTGCGTTTAATCCCAATTTTTGATAATTCTGTTTCTAGCTGGGGTTTAGAAGCTCGATTATTGCGCTGGCTAACATTAATATGGATGTTTATTGGCTTAGTCGTCCTCTTTTCTGCATCCTATCCTGTCGCTGATGAACGTCATGGTGATGGTTTATATTATTTTAAACGTCAAATTATTTGGGCTATAGTTTCCTTAATTATTTTCAACATCATTGTTAATCTACCATTGCGGAAAATCTTAGGGGTATCTCATTGGTTTTTGATATTTTTCTTGATGTTGATTTTTATCACCTTAATACCAGGATTAGGAAAAAAAGCCTTTGACGCAGCTAGGTGGATAGCTATTGGACCAATTCCTATCCAACCATCAGAATTAATTAAACCTTTTTTAGTTTTACAAAGTGCTACACTTTTTGGACAGTGGGAAAAACGACCTTGGGGAATTCGTTTATTTTGGTTAGGTGTTTTTTGTCTTGTTCTCTTAGGAATTATCGCTCAACCTAACTTAAGTACGACAGCACTTTGTGGGATGACAATTTGGTTTATTGCTTTAGCAGCAGGAGTACCTTATAAATACTTGGGAGGAACAGCCGTCGGTGGTATACTGTTAGCAATAATCAGTATTAGCATCAAATCATATCAACGTAAACGCATTATGTCCTTTATGAATCCTTGGGCTGATGCTACGGGAGATGGTTATCAATTAGTACAAAGTTTATTAGCTGTAGGTTCAGGACAAACTTGGGGAGTTGGATTTGGACTTTCTCAACAAAAGTTATTCTATTTACCAATTCAAGATACTGATTTTATTTTTGCAATTTTTTCGGAAGAATTTGGTTTTATTGGCGGTGTTTTGCTATTACTAATGTTAGCAATATTTGCCACTTTAGGCTTAATTATTGCCATTAAATCCAAAAATCTCACATCCAAACTAGTAGCAATTGGTGTAGTAGTTATTATGGTCGGACAATCATTATTACATATTGGTGTAACCACAGGTGCATTACCAACTACTGGTTTACCTTTACCAATGTTTAGTTATGGTGGTAATTCCATGATTTCTAGTTTAGTATCTTCTGCTTTACTAATTCGGGTAGCTAGAGAAAGTAGTGAAGCCGAAGTAGTGACTTTACGAAAAACCCAGTCTAAAAATCGCCGCAGAAGATGATTTTTTTAGATTAATTCTTATCACTTAATTATGATGAAATGAGGAAAATAACATGAAAACCATTTTGATTATTGAAGATGAACCTCAAATTAGAAACAATATTCAAGAATTACTATATTTATCAGACTTTGATACATTAGTCGCAGAAAATGGTTTACAGGGTTTGGAGTTAGCTCAGGATAAACATCCTGATTTAATTATTTGTGATTTAATGATGCCTGATTTAGATGGTTATGGTGTATTAATTCGACTGCGACAGAATAGTTATACTGCCACAATTCCCATAATTTTCTTAACTGCTAAATCAGAATGGTCTGATTTACGTCGAGGAATGGAACTCGGCGCTGATGATTATTTAACTAAGCCTTTTCAGCCGGATCAATTACTACAAGCTATCACAGTTAGACTGAATAAACAAGCAATATCTAAACAACAAACTCAGGAAAAATTGAATACTTTAAGTCAGTGTATTAGTCACTCAATACCCCATGAAATTAATACTCCTCTTAATCATATTCTGGGAATATCAGAATTATTAATTCAACAACATCGAGAATTTTCCCATGAGGAAATTTCAGAAATGCTAGAATCAATTTATAAAGCTGGTAAACGATTACATAAATTAACAATTAATTTTCTCATGTATGCAGATATAGAATTATTAGCATCTAATCCTGAAAAAGTAGAGGAGCTTAGAAACAATGGAGTCAAAACTTTTGTAAAATCAATAATTGAAAATGTAGCTTTAAATGTTGCCAAAAATTCCAACAGAGAAGCGGATTTAAGTATTGATATATCCGATGCAATAGTGAAATTATCTTCAGCTAAATTGAGTAAAATTGTTGAAGAAATAATTGATAATGCTTTCAAATTCTCTGAGCCTAATACACCTGTAAAAATCATCGGTTCTAGCTATAATAACACCTTCCGTCTATTTATAATAGACCATGGACGGGGTATGACTGAGGAGCAAATTAATAATGTTGGGGCCTATATCCAGTTTGAACGCAAAATGTATGAACAACAAGGTTCTGGTTTAGGATTATTAATTGCTAAAACCTTAGTAGAACTGCACGGAGGAGAGTTTTTAATTGAGAGTATATATGAGAAACAAACTATTATTAGAATTGTCCTTCCTCGGTAGGTTAACTTATAATGGTTATGTACAAAACAAAATCCTCCCGGACTAGGGAACAGGGATTGTCTCAACTTCCCAATTTAGCATAACAAGTACCGAAGAGCCAAATATTTTGATTGTTTGTGTTGCATATTTTCAAAAAACGTTATAAATTATGAAGTTGTAGGGGAATAATTTATTTTTTGATATCAATAGCCAATTTCTGATCAAGTAGGTATACTAACCTTTTAGTTATTCTACACAAATAATTGAGTGTATTTTCAGGAACAGGGAAAAACTGCTAAATATGATGCAGTTTGTTTTTTATATTGACTGAGTTTGAATATTTTGGCTAGATTAATATTAGCTATTTCAAAGTGACGATGAAAATGGCATCAACAACAATTAAAGGTATATCTACTGCCAACAAATCTACTACCTGGAGTTAATCTGATCATGCAACTAAACAAATTAGAGATAGGTAAGAATATAGAAAATGAGGCATGGCAAGCATTAGAGAATTCAATTCTCTACTATAAAGGTCAGCCTGTAGGTACTGTAGCAGCTTATGATTCATCTGTAGAAGCACTAAATTATGACCAATGTTTTGTCAGAGATTTTGTTTCTTCGGCGTTGATTTTTCTCATTAAAGGTAGAACAGAGATTGTTAAAAACTTCCTAGAAGAAACATTAAAGTTACAGCCTAAAGAAAAGGCATTAGAGGCTTATAAGCCCGGTAGAGGTCTAATTCCAGCCAGTTTTAAAGTAGTTTCTGCCAATGGGGAAGAATTTTTAGAAGCTGATTTTGGTGAACACGCCATTGCTAGAGTTACACCTGTAGATTCTTGTTTATGGTGGTTAATTCTATTACGTGCTTATGTAATTGCTACTAATGATTATTCCCTAGCTTATCAACCTCAATTCCAAACAGGAATTAGGTTAATTATGGATATCTGTTTGGCTAATCGTTTTGATATGTACCCGACGCTATTAGTTCCTGACGGCGCGTGTATGATAGATAGACGCATGGGTATTTATGGACATCCTCTAGAAATTCAAGTTCTATTTTTTGCGGCCTTACGTGCAGCGCGAGAACTACTAATTTGCAAAGGTAATCAAGATATTGTCCAAGCAATTGATAACCGTTTACCTTTATTATGTGGTCATCTTCGTCAGCATTATTGGATAGATATTCATCGTTTGAATGCAATTTACCGCTTTAAAGGGGAAGAATATGGTAAAGCTGCGGTTAATCTTTTCAATATTTATGCAGATTCTTTACCTTATTATGATTTAGATAAATGGCTACCCAGAAAAGGGGGTTATTTTGCAGGAAATGTTGGACCATCACAAATGGATACTCGTTTCTTCACTGTCGGAAATTTGATGGCTGTAATTTCTGATTTATCTACAGAAGAACAGTCTGAAGCAATTATGAATTTGATCGAAGAAAGATGGGAGGATTTAGTAGGAGATATGCCTATTAAAATCTGTTATCCTGCTTTACAAGGTGAAGAATATCGAGTTGTGACAGGGTGTGATCCGAAAAATATTCCTTGGTCATATCATAATGCTGGTAGTTGGCCTGTTTTAATCTGGATGTTAGCAGCAGCAGCGGTAAAAACCAAAAAACCAGAATTAGCAGCAAGAGCAATCGACATTGCTGCTAATAAACTAAGTGAGGATCAATGGCCAGAATATTATGATGGTAAGAAGGGGAGACTAATTGGTAAACAAGCGAGAAAATACCAAACTTGGACAATTACTGGTTATTTATTAGCGTGGGAATTAATCAATCATCCTGATTATTTATCATTGGTTAGTTTTGATAAGTTACCCCCAGAAACCATTTCTAGAGCTTGTGAATTTGAAATTGGTAGTATAGATCCTTACATGGATCACTAACAGACATGAATTAATCAAAGTCCTCCTTTTTCAGGGGGACTTAGGGGGTTATTTGAAACTTCTATTTATTCCCTGTTCCCTGTTCCCTAAAACTAAAAAACTTTGTACCTCACGAACATTATATCAAAAAATTGATCGCTATATTCCCAATTAAGGACTAAGAACCAATTGAAAAGAATTTAAATAGCCTGTAATAGTTTTATTTAAAGTATCATGCTGTTTTTTAGAAACTATTGCCATCACTTTATACAATCTACCATGAGCGACAAACATTCTAGTTTTAGTAATTTTGCCAATAACATTGACATATTCGATTTCTCTACCGGGTTGAAAGTTAGAACTGCGAATATTTCGCCGATTTAATAATCTACTTTTAGTAGCTGTTAATTCCACATATTGAGCTTCATCCATAATTTTCTCAGGGCTATTCATCTGCACATAACTATAAGGAAATTCATTATATGTGACTAGATATGCAACTTCTTGTTTCAATGGTTGGGCTAAAAATATTTCTAATTTGATTTTCCCCATATAGGTTTTTTGAATTTGAGTTTTCCGCCTTGGTATTCCGGGCATTAATACTGTAAAACGTCCGTCTGGTGATGTAAATGTCCGCCATTGAGATTTTACTACTTGGGGAATTGTCGGCTTTTTTTGGGAAGTTATCGGTTCAGGTAAATGCACTTTAGCAACAGCATAAGTGCCAGATAAAAAAGTGGTAGCAATCAAAGATAGTAAAATTTTGCCATTCATAACTTAAAAATTTGTAGATGCAGATTTTACCGTTGTTGCTAGTTATAACCTAGAGGCAGAAAAAGCCGCACCAATTAATCCAACCTGTTGATTAAGAATTATATGCACGGGTATTTCTTCAAGAAGAGAACCCATTCTGCCTTTTTGGGTAAAATTCAAGAGAAAACTACCATTTTCCATTAAAGGTAGGATTTTGGGAGCGATACCACCGGCAATGTATAATCCACCATAGGGTAGGAGTTTGAGGGCTAGATTCCCGGCTTCTGCACCGTAAACCTCTATAAATAATTGCATAGTTTGTTCAGAAAGGCGATCGCTTTTTTGTAGCGCCGCACTGCCAATAAATGCTCCAGGATCAACGGTTTTTTCGGCTTTCTGTGCTTCTTGTTCCCAAGTTCTGACTGCTTGGGCAATTTCTGGAGATTCGGGGGCTATTTGCCTATCTCGTAAAAATTGGTAAATAGAAGTAATTCCTAAACCAGAAACCACCCTTTCCACAGAAACTCGTTGAATATCATGCTTATCCACAAGATATTTTAACAGTTGAAATTCTAACTCATTGCGGGGGGCAAAATCCGCGTGTCCACCCTCAGAAGGAAATACTTGATATTGGTTGTCCTGTCTAATCAAAAATCCCTGACCTAACCCAGTTCCAGCGCCAATTACAGCCATTGGTGCTGCTGGTTGATATTTACCAACTTGTAAAGTCAGTAAATCCTGTTTTGTTAACCCAAAAATGCCATAACCAACAGCCGCAAAATCATTAATTAAAGAAACTGAAGGAATACCCAATTCTTGAATTAAACGATCTTTATCCAGAAACCAGGTTAAATTGGTCAATTTAGCGGTATTTTTAACTACAGGTCCAGCGATCGCAAAACAAGCTTTTTCTGGAGTCCTAGAGTTAGCTGTAGTCAAAAACTTTTGGACCATGGGGACTAAATCGGGAAAATCTCCACTCCGAAAACTCTCCTCATACAGAGTTTTTAAACCTAGTGTTTCTGAGGATTCCACTAAACGCAAAATTGTTTTTGTCCCGCCTATATCTCCGGCCAGTAGCAATGTCATAAAATTTATCAGTTAGTAAGTTACTTTTGCTGAGTTAGTGTCAGTTGCGATTTAGAGAAAATTCCTATTAAATATTTACACAAATCGCACCAATTCTTCAATTTTTGTCAAATGGGAAGTATCTCCTTTTAGTTCTAGCAACCATTGTGAATCTTGACGCACGACCTTGACCAAGGAACATAAAGAAGCTTTTACCTCACTTTTGGCAATATCTCCCACTAATCCCATGGCCGCACCCAAGACAGACGCACCATGTGCCACCAATAGGATATCATGGGGGAAAAATTCAGTAGATAGACACCTGGCAGTTTGTGCTGAACGTTCTCGCACCTTTTCATGGGTTTCTGGGTATTGTGCAGCTATGCGTGATGTATAGCTAGTATCAATTCTAGGGAATAATTTTACTAAAGCTGAAGTTGGGAGTTTTTCAGGTTCTTCGGTCATCCATGCTGGATTTAGCCATTCACTCAAACCTATTTCTAGTTTAATCTGTAAATCCATAACTTCAGCAACAGCATTCGCAGTTTGTATGGTTCGCAAAAAGGGAGAAGCAAAAATATGGGCAATTTTTTTCCCCTTTAGTCGTTTTCCTAATTGCTGCGCCTGTACCATCCCATCATCCGATAAAGGTGGATCATATCGTCTTTGGGCGGTCAGAAACCAATCAGGATTTACAAAGTCAAGGCGGTTAGCGTGTCTTGCTATCCAAACTATTTGATTCATGGAGGAAATACAGGTGTTAATTTTTGTGATGTAGTTATAATAGGATACTTTGCAACCCTTTGACTAATCTTTCTATACCTGCTGTGGCTGTATCTGCTTGTAATGCACCATAAGCAACCCGCAAATAACAGCCATTTTCCATACCAAAGGTTATTCCAGGAATTACCGCTATTTTATGTTCTTGAATCAGTTGTTTCACCAATTCTAAATCATTGATGTTTTTATGTACTTTTAAAAAAAAGTAAAATGCTCCATTAGCCGTGGTAATAGTACATAAATCTTTTAGAGATTGTAGTGCATTAATTACTATTTCTCTAACTTGAGCAATTGTCGCAATATGATCTTTTAAATAATCATCTTTTGCTTGTAATGCTCCCAAAGCTGCATATTGAGAAACCACCGGAGGACAAATTAAAATAGTATCTTGAACTTTTTTTACAGCAGTTAATAAATGCTCAGGAATTACCATATAACCAATTCTCCAACTTGCAAAACCATAAGCTTTTGATAAACTATAAAGAGAAATTGTATATTGATTACTGCCCGCAAATGACCCCGGAGAAATATGTTTTACATCGTTGTATGTAAAATATTCATAAGCCTCATCACTAATATGATAAATTCCCCTATCTCGACAAATTTCATTAACTTGACGTAAAGCAGTTTCAGAATAAACAACACCCGTGGGATTATTGGGAGAAATCGTCACCACTGCCCGGGTTTTATTAGTAATTGCTGCGGCTATAGCTTGAGGAATTAATTGATAATTTGCATCTGTCGCCACTAATACTGGATGACAACCTGCCATTTTAATCGCCATTTCATGATTAAAATAGTAGGGAATATTCAAAATAATCTCATCACCGGGAGACGTAATTGCTAAAATAGCATTTATAAACCCCATATTGCTACCCGCTGTCACTACAATAGCGTTTTCTTCGTTAATATCAATACGATTAAATATTGATAACTTTACCGTTAAAGCTGTTAATAATTCAGGAATTCCCACAACAGATTGATAAAGATGATTTTTGGGGTCAGAAAGGAATTTTGTTAATAGTTCTATCGCTGTTAATGGTGGTTGATAATGAACCACACCTTGTCCCAGAGAAATTGTCCCAGGAGAGTTTTTAATTAATTCTCCCACAACGGGAATAATCGGCGATTGTATCCCATTCATCCGAGAAAAGTTGTCATTCATAACTTGTAATTCCTAAATCAAAAAGAACTTGGGTAAAATAATAGAAACCTCAATTTTCCGCATTTCGCTGTAAATCTATTCATAATTTCTAGGAATACCAACTTGTGATAAACCAGCAATTACTTTTAAATTTTGACAACGAATTAATTCACTAAAATTTAAACCAGAACGCCCTTCTATTGTTCCTACCGCTTCAATAGCCGTTAATAAATGTTGGGCAGCTTCAGTTTCTGAATAACCTCGTCTTTGGGCGACACGAATAGCCGCCGTATCAGCAGTTAATTCCGACTCCTGGGATTTATTGATTCGCCAAATCCGTATGGCTGCTACAGCACTTAATCCCCCAGCTATCACCACACCTACCACATCAGATTGGACTGCCTCTATAATTCCGCCTACAAGCCCCGCTAACACCACACCTTGATAAATATGAGGTTGTAACCATTTTACCCCCGTTAACCAGCAAACCCTCTGCAATAGGAGTAAATCCCGTTGGGGTTTTGGTAATCGTCTCCATAAATCAAAATTAATATATATTGGTCTGGCTTGGCTCAGGGGCAGGGGAAAAGCCGCATCTATTACCTGTTTTTGTTCTGGTTTACTGACGATTTTAGTCATCATTCGCCCAGAAGCGGGCATTAAGTCTAACAAACGACGAATTTCAATATTTGGTTCCATAACATCCATTATTAGCCATAATCGTGTATATTCAATGACTACTAAGATTACACTTTATATTCAGATGGACGCTTTTGATCCCAATCCGCCAGAATGGACTAATCAAGCGGTACACGCCCACCAATTTCATTGTCCCCAATGCCACGCTACTAGTCGAGAAGCTGTTGGTGTGTGGATAAATAGGCGATCGCCCGTCACCTCCGCAAATCGTGGTCGTTATTGGCAAGAATTTTATCATTGTCATTGCGATTATGCCTGGTGGGCTTGGAGTAAGGATAGACCACCCACGAATTTATCTGGGAGGAAGTGAATTTTAATGGGTACGACAGGGCTCGAACCTGTGACCGTCCGCTTAGAAGGCGGATGCTCTATCCAACTGAGCTACGTACCCATGAAGCCTTTATCATTATAACTGAAATTTTCAGAAAAGACAAGAGGAAATTAAAAATTTTCTAATTTTCAGTCACCAACTGCAAATAATTAGGAGGTCAAGGTCAAATTAGAAACAAAATAGATACGATATTCAGATATATTGTGAGAGCATTTACTTAGTTAATCCTTATGAGTAGATCTTACAGCAGTTCATATCCTTCTAAGTCCATGCTAACAATGTTTTCCTATTTTAGCTGGGCTATTTTAGGAGTATTATACTTTTTGTTCTTTAGTGCTAAGATCCCTGATCTAGGGCAGGGAGGAATAGAAGTCCGCGCCGGGTGGTATGTAATTGACCGAAAAGACGGGACACAAGCCCCGTCCTTCCAGGGCGGCTTTATGTTAAAATTTGGTCATAGTCGCCTTATGGCATTGGAAGACTTTAAACGGACATGGAGGGACGATAAGATCACTTGTGGCGTGTTTCAGTGAAGTGTCAAGAATCACCGCACCTTCAGGTCGGTAAGTATGTCAAACAAATATTTTTGAAGCTGTGGCTTATTTAGTTGCAAGTCTCTTATGCTGGAGGAACTGGCAGAGTACCCAAATGGTTAGTAGTCGAAAAGTCTGGCTCTCAATCGGGTTAGGAATGTTTGCCTATTTTATAGGTAGACTAGTTTTCGCCTACATAGAAATTGGCTTAAAACAACAGCCAGATGTGTCTATAGCTAATGTGTTTTTTATCATGGCATTTTTATGTCTGACTACTGGCATGGCTTTAGGCCTGCTTTCTCACCGAATCCACCTAAAACCATGGCAGTGGCTAATTGTAGCAGCAGTTGGCGGATTAGGCAGTTTTCCAACTTGGTTGATGTCTCAAAAACAAGCATCAACCGAACAGGTAGCCTTTTTTCTCAACTTATTTTACATGGTTAGCGATGTGCTGCCATTAATTATTGCCATAATGATGCTACTGGCTTTTTGGGGAGGTAAAGTCTCCCTATCTTGGCGAATAATTGCCGCAGCCGCATTTTCACTCTACATTGCATATATGTAGTTTAAATTCGCTCAACAAAGTCCCAATTATCAAAGTGGGGACATACTAGAAGTATTCTGGGTGTTTAGTGGAGTTTTATTCGGTCTGGGCACTGTTCTAGAATATGACGCATCATTGAGTCTTAAAGGCCGAGACCGTGGACGCAAGGGAACTTAACAAATTTTGGTGTCTACCGTGAGAAAATTAACAGATTCTGACAAACAAGAAATTCTCAAGCTATATCGAGAAACTGCGGAAACAACCTCGACTTTAGCGGAACGCTATGGTGTTAGCAACTCCACAATTAGCCGACTGCTCAAAGGTACCTTACCAGAAGAAGAGTATGAATTTCTCGTTTCTTTAAAACGTGCTGCTAGAACCCCTGAAGGCAGAGCGCAGGTAAACTATGAGCAGTTACCTCTGTTGACTCAACCACTATTGGAAGTAGAGGTTTCCAGTGGTGTCAGCAGTCGTGAGGAGTTATCACAACCAGAACCAGAAAAGCTAGAGATACCAGCAGAACCAGATCATGATCCTGATTTTGCTCAACCTATTCCGGCTAATAGACGCTTAAAAACACGCTCCTCCGCAGTGGAAAAACCCAAGCTTCCTATGGTCAAAGAAGTTCCAGTTGTTAAAGAATTGGAAATTATTAGACACAAGCCTACGGAAACGCCAATTATTTCTAAAACCAAGTTAGATGTGGAAACTCGACATTCACAGTCAAGTTTATTTGCGGAAATATTGGATGAGGATTTGCTGGATGAATCTGATGATTTAGAAGATGATGATTTGGATGATGATTTGTATGACGACGAGGAGGACTTTGAGGACGAGGACTATGAAGCACCAAAACCCCTAGTTACTAGACGGGGAAATGGAGAAGTGTCTGTTCAAGTTTTACCATTGTCGGTTGCCCATTTACCGAAAACTTGTTATTTGGTAATTGATCGTTCTGCGGAGTTAATTACCCGTCCACTCAAGGATTTTGGGGATTTGGGTCTGATTCCTAGTCTGGAAAATCAACAGAAAACACTGCCGATTTTTGATAACCACCGCGTAGCTAAACGCTTTTCTACTAAGCGCGATCGCGTCATCAAAGTCCCCGATAGTCAAATGTTTCATAAGGCCAGTAGTCATTTACAAGCTAAAGGGATTACGCGACTATTGATTGATGGTCAAGTCTACTCTTTGTCTTTGGTGTAAAGGTATGTGGACATTTGCTGGTTAGAGTAGTTAAATGCTCTAACCGCTCCTTGATCAAGCTGGCCTCTCATCATGTTAGGATGAAAATAATATTCATAATTCCGACCAAATTCAAGTAGTTTAATTGGCCAATCAGTGCTATTAATTGCCTAATTTAGGTTTCATCTACCGCTTTATTCAGAAACGTATCTACTGTGATGGTTAACTCTGCTGCTTCTTCTGTTACTAACCGTAAACCTTCTAAAGTTGAAGGTATCAAAGAAAATAGTAATTTTTTGCGTGAACCTGTAGCCACGGAAATCCTCCAGGACACCACCCACTTTAGCGAAGACGCAATTCAGATTCTCAAGTTTCATGGTTCTTATCAACAAGATAACCGTGATAACCGCGTCAAAGGACAAGAAAAAGATTACCAAATGATGCTGCGGACAAAAAATCCCGGCGGGTTAGTACCCCCTGAGCTATATTTAGCTTTGGATAAATTGGCTGATGAATACGGTAATCAAACCCTCAGAGCTACTACTCGCCAGGGTTTCCAATTACATGGTATCCTGAAAAAGAATCTCAAGGCCACTATCGCTACAATTGTCGAAAATCTTGGTTCAACTTTGGGCGCTTGTGGTGATGTTAACCGCAATGTGATGGCTCCTCCAGCCCCCTTTAAAAATCGCTCAGAATACCAATATGCTTGGGAATATGCCCAAAATATCGCTGATTTGCTTTCTCCCCAAACTGGCGCTTATTATGAGATTTGGTTAGATGGGGAAAAAGCCATTAGTGGGGAAGAACATCCAGAGGTCAAAGCAGCCCGACAAAGTAATAGTAATGGTACTATTCTTCATGATTCCGTAGAACCTATCTATGGAACTTATTATATGCCCCGCAAATTTAAAATTTGCGTCACTGTTCCCGGTGATAATTCTGTTGATTTATATTCCCAAGATTTGACTTTGGTAGTGATTACCAATAAAAAGGGCGTTTTAGCAGGATTTAATATTTTCGCTGGTGGTGGTTTGGGTATAACCCACAATAAAGAGGAAACCTTTGCTAGAAGCGCTGACCCTATTGGCTATGTGTCCAAAGCCGATGTATATAGTCTTGTCAAAGCTATAGTCGCTACACAACGGGATTATGGAGATCGTACGGACAGACGACACGCAAGATTAAAATATTTAATCAATGATTGGGGTGTAGATAAATTCCGCACCCAAGTTGAAGAATACCTTGGTAAACCTCTCGAACCATTTAAACCGCTGATTCAGTTTAAATATAAGGACTTTTTGGGCTGGAATGAACAAGGCGATGGTCAACTGTTTTTAGGTATTTCCATCGATAACGGGCGTGTCAAAGATGACGGTTATTTTCAATTAAAAACTGCTTTGCGGACCATTGTTGAGCAATTTAATCTCCCTATTCGCCTCACAGGTAATCAAAACCTGCTATTTTGCGATATTGCACCGACGGATAAAGCAGCCATTCAAGAGATTTTGGATAAATGTGGAGTTATTGCTGACCCTGATCAAATAGCAGCACTAACAAGATATGCTATGGCTTGTCCAGCCTTGCCTACCTGCGGTTTAGCAATAACTGAGTCTGAACGAGCCATTCCCGGAATTTTAGCCAGAATTCAGGCTTTATTAGATAAACTGGGTTTACAAAATCAGCATTTTGTAGTGAGAATGACCGGTTGTCCTAATGGTTGTGCTCGTCCTTATATGGCAGAATTGGGTTTTGTGGGTAGTGCTGCGGAATCTTATCAAGTGTGGTTGGGGGGTTCACCAAATCAAACCCGATTAGCTCAACCTTTTGTCGAAAAACTGCATCATAATGACATTGAAAGTTTCCTAGAACCGATTTTTGTCTTCTTTAAAAAGTCGCGGTCACCGAAAGAAAGTTTTGGCGATTTTTGTGACAGATTGGGTTTTGATGCGATTAGGGAATTTGTAGCTAACTACACCCCAGGAGATCCTACTAGTAGCGGTAAATCCCGTCACCGTGTCAGTCTCCGCGATGATTTCTACGCGCAACTCAAGGAAACGGCTGAAAAACAAGAACGGCCAATGACTGATTTGGTACATGAGGCTTTGGAGAAGTATTTCCAAACTCTCTAGATAGATTTTCTCACATAAAGACGCAAAGTTAAGCTGTTGTGCATTGAGTTTGTATAATTATAGCGGGCTTTTCGGCCCGCACCACAAAGTTTTGTAACATCTTATTTTTGAGGTTTTTGTGTGAGATCAAATTTACGGCGGTTTTTAGGTAATTTTACTAAAATTATGTCAGTCATTAAAGGAGTTGATGGTAATGATGAAGTTACTTATTTTTGGACTAATCGTAGTTTATATTGCTGGTGTGTGGAAATTTTGGACTGGATTTAACAAGACCAATTTTAACCAAACTTTACCCAACCGGATCGGGTTAGCTTTGTTATGGCCTGCTTTATTTTTGGTTAACCCATCCTATCGTCGTAACTTTCAAAGAGCATTAAAGGGATAATTAATTCGTAGTGAACAATCAGGAATTAATTATCTGTGCTTAAAATTGTCCTTGACTAAAAAGCCTGAATCCATTCTTTAATAGAATACTCTGTCCAAATGCCGTTTTGCCAATAGGGATCTGATTCCACTAATTGACGAACGGTATTTTCGTTTTCAGCTTCGTAAATAGCAAAAACTTGAGTTACATCTTTTGTTGGTCCAATGGTAATTAAAATCCCCTCTTCCTTCTGTTTTGCTAATCCTGCTAAATGTCCTTGACGATAGGGTTCGCGTTTAGTAAGAACGTCTTCACAATAGCTTCCCCACATTATGTATTTTGTCATAATTTCTGATTATTGATATTTATTAAAAAGATACCACTAAAATACAAATTTGTCTGCGTTTATCTGCGTTTATCTGCGTTTAATTCTCTACTCTTGTATCTAACAGAAGATACTACCAGACAATGAAGCCCTACGCAAGTTTAGTTAAGTATTGTGAAAATAAATTAATATTTTGTATAACAAATCACAGTTTAATGGTTAAATATAGAACTAATATTTCAGTTTAAAATATCACTAAATCAAAAATATGGGTAGACAATTTAACCGACGTAAATTTCTGCTGTATAGTGCGGTAGGTGTTGGTAGTAGCATTTTCTTAAAAGCTTGTGCTAATAATACTCCCAATAGTGCGAATAGTCCAGCAGTATCGACCAGTGCATCTCCCGTAGCTAGTACGGGTGGTAAAACCATCAAGGTAGGTATTCTACATTCTCTCAGCGGGACAATGGCCATTAGCGAGAAAAGCGTTGTAGACGCGGAAAAACTAGCAATTAAGGAAATTAACGCTGCTGGGGGTGTTTTAGGTAAACAAATTGAAGCAGTTGTGGAAGACGGCGCTTCTAATTGGGATACCTTTAGAGAAAAAGCTACCAAATTGATTGACCAGGATCAAGTAGCGGTAGTTTTCGGTTGTTGGACTTCCGCTAGTCGCAAAAATGTCAAGCCAGTTTTTGAGAGTAAAGACCATATGCTGTGGTATCCTGTGCAGTATGAAGGTCAAGAATGTTCTAAAAACATTTTTTACACTGGTGCTGCGCCAAATCAACAAATTGAACCTTCTGTTGATTGGTTGTTAAAAAATAAGGGTAAAGAGTTCTTTTTAGTAGGTTCTGACTATGTTTTCCCCCGCACTGCTAATAATATTATTAAAGCTCAATTAGAGGCTTTAGGTGGGAAAACTGTTGGGGAAGATTACTTACCTTTGGGTAATACGGAAGTAACAGCTATTATCACGAAAATTAAGCAAGTTTTGCCTAATGGTGGAGTAATTTATAATACTCTAAATGGTGATAGTAATGTTGCTTTTTTCAAACAATTGAAGGGAGCGGGATTGACACCAGAAAAATATCCTTCCATGTCCGTGAGTATTGCGGAAGAGGAAGTTAAAGCCATTGGTGTAGAGTATCTAAAAGGACATTATGCTGCTTGGAATTATTTTCAAACAGTAGACACACCCGCGAATAAGAAATTTGTGGCGGCTTTTAAGAAAGAATACGGTGAAGATAGAGTAACAAACGACCCAATGGAAGCAGCCTATATTGCCGTATATTTGTGGAAGCAATCAGTAGAAAAAGCTACTACGACTGACTTGGCAAAAGTCCGGGTTGCGGCCTATGGTCAGACTATAGATGCACCTGAAGGAAAAGTGACAGTTAATGTCAATCATCACATATCAAAAATTGTGCGGATTGGTCAAGTCAGACAGGATGGCCTATTTGACATTGTTTATGCTACGCCCGCACCAGTTGAACCAGTTCCCTGGAATCAATTTGTGAAAGAGACTAAAGGATTCGCTTGTGATTGGTCAGATCCTGCAAAAGGTGGTAAATACAAGAAAGGTTAATTTTATGATCAGTTGTCAGGGGTTAGTTATACAACAAATTGCATCTCGATGAGGTATGTATGGGTGGGCAGGATGCCCATCCCACAAGGGTTTTACTATTCATATTTGTACTTCGTTTAGTGGCAATTTGCTGTGATGTGAAAATAACTAAAAAATAACTAATAACTGACAACTGACTATTAGGAATAAATTGATAATTGTGGGGAGAAAATGTTAACAGGTTTTTTAGAAGCTGTCTTTAATGGTATTAGTATTGGTGCTGTTTTATTAATTGCTGCGCTAGGATTAGCCATCATATTTGGCTTAATGGGTGTCATTAATATGGCTCATGGTGAGCTAATGATGTTTGGTGCTTATACGACTTTTGTGGTGCAAAATGTTTGTAAACAATTGGGTGGGGTTTGGTTTGAAGTTTATATATTTTTGGCTTTGATTATCGCTTTTATTTTCACTGCTGGTGTGGGATTAATTCTGGAAAAAAGTGTAATTCGTTATCTCTATGGAAGACCTTTAGAAACTCTGTTAGCAACCTGGGGAGTGAGTTTAATTTTTCAGCAGTTTGTCCGCAGTGTGAATTTATTACTGATCATAGCAATAGCTTTGTTTTCTGTTCTGTTTTTTGGAGGTTTATGGATTTTAAATTCTCGGAATAATTTGCAGAAAATTCGTAATTGGGTTATGGGAATTTTACTATTTTTGTCATTAGGATTAACAATTACAATCTGTAATTTGTTAAGTAAAATCTATCAGCAAGGAGTAACTTTACCTTGGTTTGGCGCTCAAAATGTGGATGTTACAGCGCCTAGTTGGTTACAAGCTGGTGTATCTTTAGCTGGTGTACAATTACCCTATGCACGGTTATTTATTATTGCTTTGACGATTATTTGTGTGGGGGGAATTTATCTATTTTTGCAGCGTTCTCTTTGGGGATTAAGAATTAGGGCTGTAACTCAAAATCGCAGCATGAGCGCCTGTTTGGGTATCCCTACTCAAAAAGTTGATGCGATTACCTTCGCGCTGGGTTCAGGGTTAGCTGGTGTGGCTGGATGTGCAATTAGTTTACTCGGTTCTGTTGGACCAAATACTGGACAAAATTACATTATTGACACCTTTATGGTGGTGGTTGTCGGTGGTGTGGGTAATTTAGCTGGTACAATTTTGGCGGCTTTGGGAATTGGGACAACTAATTATTTGATTGGTTCGGGAACTTTGGCTTTGTTGTTGGCTCCGGTTAAGCCTTTGGCTGATTTATTTAGTTTTTTTGCGACAACAAGTATGGCTAAGGTGATGGTTTTTGCGTTAATTATTGTGTTTTTACAATGGAAGCCAGGAGGGATTTTTCCCCAAAAGGGTCGTCATGTTGATGTTTAAATTATGGGAATTTTAACGCAGATAAACGCAGATAAACGCGGATTTTAGAAAATGGATAAGTTAGGAATGATGAAAATTAAAAAGAGGCGAAATTTAATATTAGTTGAAGTTGGGGTGGTTTGTGCGATCGCTTTAATTTTGATTTTGATTATGCCGGTTTTACTTTCAGATTTTCGTCTGAATTTATTGGGACGGTTTTTGTCTTTGGCTATTGTGGCCTTGGGAATTGATTTAATTTGGGGTTATGCTGGTTTATTGAGTTTGGGACATGGGATTTTCTTCGGTTTGGGTGGATATGCGATCGCTATGTACCTAAAATTGCAAGTTCCTATGGGTGAATTACCGGATTTTATGGCGCTTTATGGGGTGGTGGAACTTCCTGGATTTTGGCGGCCTTTTTCTTCTTTTCCCCTGTCTATGGCTGCTGTGGTGATGATTCCGGGTTTGTTAGCAGGATTACTAGGATATTTAGTATTTCGTAATCGCATTAAGGGGGTTTATTTTTCGATTTTGACTCAAGCTGCAATTATTGTATTTTTCAATTTTTTTAATGGACAACAACAATTTTTTAATGGCACAAATGGACTCATAGATTTTACCACTTTTCCGCCTTTATCTTGGGGAATTAATGGCAGTGGTGCTATAGTTAGTGATAGCAAAACTCAATTTGTTTTTTATGTCTTGACAGTGATATTTTTGGCGGCTATTTATGGGCTTTGTCGCTGGTTAACTAGTGGACGTTTTGGCCGATTATTAATAGCTATTCGTGATGATGAAAGTCGGGTAAGATTTTCTGGTTACGACCCCACGGATTTTAAAGTATTAGTATTTGCAGTTTCGGGAGCAATTGCTGGTATAGCTGGGGCATTTTACACTGTTCAAAGTGGTTCTGTATCCCCTAGATCCATGGATATTGGCTTTTCTATTGAAATGGTGATTTGGGTGGCTGTGGGGGGACGAGGGACGTTAACTGGGGCAGTTCTTGGCACTTTATTAGTTAATTATGCCCGGACTTTTTTAAGTGAACAATTTGCGGAAATATGGCTATTTTTTCAGGGTATACTATTATTAACTATCGTTATTTTGCTTCCTGACGGCATCATGGGATGGTTAAATAAACAAAATATTCCTTTTTGGAAACGTCAGCAATTAAAATTTTCTGATACCTATCCTAGTTTAGAAGAAGATATGGAAGTGAAACATGAACGCCAAAATATTGGAAACTGAAAATGTCACCGTTAGTTTTGACGGTTTTAAGGCCATAAATCGCCTAAATTTTAGTATGAATGTTGGGGAATTGCGAGTAGTAATTGGTCCAAATGGGGCGGGGAAAACTACCTTTTTAGATGTGATTACGGGTAAGGTGCAACCAACCATAGGAAAGGTATTATTTAAGGGTAAAAATTTACGTTCTTTAGCTGAACATCAAATTGCACGGTTGGGAATTGGCCGCAAATTTCAAACCCCTCGAATTTATCTGAATTTAACACCTTTTGAGAATTTAGAAATCACTAGTAATCGTCAGAAAAATGTCTTTTCAACTTTGTTTCATTCTATCAATTCTGCAGAAAAAAATAGTCTGAAAGGCTTATTAGAAACGATTGGTTTAACTGCAAAAGCAAATATTCCAGCGGCTTTATTATCCCACGGAGAAAAGCAACGTTTGGAGATTGGAATGTTAGTAGCGCAATCTCCCGATTTATTACTTGTTGATGAACCAGTGGCTGGTTTAACAGATGAAGAAACCTATAATATTGGTAATTTATTATTAACATTAGCGGAAAGTCATTCAATTTTAGTCATTGAACATGATATGGAATTTGTGCGACAAATCGCTAAGAAGGTGACAGTATTACATGAGGGTTCGGTATTGTGTGAAGGTGATTTTGAGGACGTGAGAAATGACCCCCGCGTTATTGAAGTATATTTAGGAAAACAGGAAGAGAATCACACTCCCCCTTAGTCCCCCCTTATAAAGGGGGGAAACAAGAATTGGGGAAAATTAAAATAGTTAATCAGGTTAATTTGATAATGCTAAAAATTTCTAATCTCAACGTTCATTATGGTGAAAGTCATATTATCAGAAATGTGGATTTGACTGTATTACCAGGACAAATGGTATGTTTAATTGGGCGTAATGGTGTGGGAAAAACAACCATGCTCAAAACAATTATGGGACTGCTTAAACCCAGCAGCGGAATTATTAATTTTGCGGGGGAGATAATTAACCCTAAACCGACTTATGAAAGGGCGAAAATGGGTATTGGTTATGTAAGTCAAGGAAGGGAAATTATACCGCGATTAACAGTTAAAGAAAATCTGCTTTTAGGATTAGAAGCTAGACAAAAATTAGTCAAAAAACCGGAAATTCCTTCGGAAATTTTTAGCCTATTTCCAGTTTTAAAAACTATGCTTTCTCGTATGGGTGGAGATTTAAGTGGTGGACAACAACAACAATTAGCAATTGCGCGTGCTTTAATGGGAAAACCACAATTACTCGTATTAGACGAACCGACGGAAGGTATCCAACCCTCAATCATTTTGGAAATTGAAGCCGCAGTCCGTCAGATTATTGAAGCTACAGGGATTTCTGTTTTATTGGTGGAACAACACTTGCATTTTGTCCGTCAGGCAGATTACTATTATGCTATGCAAAAAGGTGGGATTGTTGCTTCTGGTCTAACTCAGGAGCTTAGTCAGGATGTGATTCAAAGATTTTTGGCGGTTTGATTTATGAGGTTAGAGTGAGTTTTGTCTCACGCAGAGACGCAGAGGTGCGGAGAGTCTTTGCGCGAAACAAAAACCGCTGTTATTAACTTCTTAAGTTGACACCAAATTTCTCTACTAAAGCAGAACGCACTTGATTATGAACTGGTTCAATTTCATTTTCTGTAAGTGTGCGATCGCTGGCACGATATACTAAACGAAAGGCTAAACTGCGTTGTCCTGTGGGTACATTGTCACCGCGATATTCATCAAACAATTCTACAGAATTTAATAAGCCTTTTCCAGCTTTATTAATGACTTTTTCTAGTTCGGAAACTGTCACTTTTACAGGTGCGAAAAATGCCAAATCTCTATCACTTGCTGGATAGGTAGAATAGGAACTGAATTTGGGAATTAATAAATCATCATGATCCCAAGCATCTAACAAAGTATCTAAATCTAATTGAAACACATAAACGGCTTCTGGTAAATCTTTTTCGCGGCGTAATTGGGGGTGAATTTGTCCAAATGTTCCCAATCTATTACCTTTTATCCACAATGAAGCTGTCCGTCCAGGGTGTAAACGAGAATCTCGATTTTCTGGTTGAAATTCTACTACTAATTTGAGTTGTTTAAAGACACTTTCTAAAATACCTTTAGCTTCAAACCAAGTCATGGCTTTTTCTTTACCACCCCGTGACCATTTACCAGAAGTTATATCACCTCCGATAATTCCAGCTAACATTTCTGCTTCTTGTAAACCGTCTTCTTCACTCCAGAAAACTCGCCCGATTTCAAAACCATTTAACGCCCCATTTCCCTGTTCTAAATTGTATTGGAAGGCGGTAATTAAACCAGAAATTAAATCAGTGCGTAAGGCTGAATATTCCGCAAATAAAGGGTTACTTAAAACAATCTGTTTATCTTCCCCTGGTTTGACTAAGGAATAATGAATTAATTCTGTCAAACCCTCGGCCCGTAAATAACCCCGTAACCTGCGAATTAATTCTTGATCTAAAGATAGATAACCAGCTTCGGATTTTTCTGGTAAGGTATCACAGAATTTATCATAACCATATAACCGGGCGATTTCTTCAATTAAATCAATTTCCCGTTCTAAATCTCGGTAACGATAGGGAGGTACTGTAACTGTCCAATTCCGTTCATCAGTTTTTACTAATTTACATCCTAAAGCCGTGAGAATTTTTTCTACATCTTCTGGTTGTAATTCTCCTGTTTCTTGTCCTAATTCAATTGGACCTAATACTTCATTAATTTTATCTAACCGCAGGTAAATAGAATGAGACCAGGTAGAAATATCTGGACGATAATCGGAAATTTCTTGTTGAACAATTACCCCGGCTGCTAATTCTTGAATTAGCGATAAAGCCCGGTTACAAGCTGTTTCTAATTCGGCGCGATTTACGCCCCTTTCATATCTTCCAGAGGCTTCACTTCTTAACCCCACACTGCGAGAAGAACGACGAATAGCTACAGAATCAAATAACGCTGCTTCTAAAACTAAACTTTGTGTACCTTCATGAACTTCTGTGGCTTCACCACCCATAACTCCTGCTAAAGCCACCGGTTGATTATTAGCAGTAATTAATAAATTTTGGGGTGATAAATTGCGATTATTTCCATCTAGGGTTTTTAAGGTTTCTCCCATTTGTGCAAACCGCACACCAATTGTTAATTGTTCTTCTCCAGAAAGAGATTTTAAACGGTCTTTGTCGAAAGCGTGAAGGGGTTGTCCTCTTTCTAATAAAACGTAGTTAGTGATATCAACTACATTATTAATTGGTCTCACTCCCGCAGCCCGTAACCGTTGTTGTAACCATTCAGGAGAGGGCGCGATTTTGATATTTTCAATAACCGTACCAATATAAGCTGGACAAGCTTGGGTTTCGGAAATTTTCAAAGTGACATTTTTTGCAGTTTCAGTATTTTCTACTTTCGCAATTTCGGGAATTGATAATTTTCCCCCGGTTAAAGCGGCTACTTCCCGCGCAATACCCACCATAGACAAAGCGTCAGCACGGTTAGCGGTCGCTGTGACATCTAAAATCACGTCCTCTAAACCTAACAGGGGGCGCACGTCACTACCGATAACTATATTTTCTGCTGGGAAGATATGAATACCGTCAATATCAGTGGGTAAACCGAGTTCTTTTAAGGAACATATCATTCCATTAGAGGGAACACCGCGCAGTTTGGCGGGTTTGATTTTTAAATCAATGTTGGGTAAATAAGTTCCTGTGGTTGCTACGGGAACATAGATATCTGAGCGGACGTTCGCCGCGCCACAAACGATATTCACAGTCTCAGCAGCGCCAATATCTACGGTACAAACGCTTAATTTATCTGCGTTGGGGTGGGGTTGACGTTCCAGGACTTTCCCCACAACTACCCCCGCGGCCCAAGTGCGACGGTCTTCTATATCTTCTACTTCAAACCCGGCCATTGTCAAGGTTTCTGCTAGTTCTTCTGGGGTGAGTTTGATTTCTACGAGTTCTTGTAACCAGTTTAGAGAAATACGCATGAAGTCTGTTTATTTGGATTTGTCTTTCATTCTAGAACTTTTGTCGCCAAAACCAGGTGCTTAAACAAGAGTTTTCACACCCGTTGTTAAGCTTTTAACATTTGTAAATTGTGCAAGGTCGCATAAAATCCTTGTTGTTGTAATAATTCTTCATGACTTCCCTGTTCAATTAATTCTCCCCGTTTCAACACAAAAATTTGGTCTACATTACGAATTGTAGATAGACGGTGAGCAATAATAATTGAAGTTCGTTTGATTAACAACTTATTTAAAGCTTCTTGAACTAAGGCTTCTGTTCCTACATCTAAACTAGCTGTAGCTTCATCTAAAACTAAAATTTGCGGGTTACGAATAGCCGCCCGCGCAAAGGCTAAAAGTTGTTTTTGTCCACTAGAAAGATTAGTCGCCCGTTCTCGTAATTGAGTATCATAACCGTGAGGTAATTGGTTAATAAATGTGGACACATTCGTTTTTTCTGCGGCTTGTTGAATTTCTGCAAAACTGTAATTATCACCTAAAGTAATATTACTTTTAACATCACCAGCAAACAAAAATGCCTCTTGCAAAATCACACTCATATAACGTCGTAGTTCTATTTGGGGAATCTTGCGGATATCCACACCGTCAATGAGAATACGTCCTTGAGTTGGTTCATAAAGACGACACAACAGACGAATAATTGAACTTTTACCCGCACCCGTTGGACCAACTAAAGCTATCTTTTCCCCTGGGTGAATGGTAAAGTTTAAATTTTTAATGACGTAATCATCATTTTTATAAGCAAAGTAAACATTTTCAAACTTAATTTCTCCTAAAGTCGGTATGGGAGTAAACTCTTGAGATTCTAACCTAGCAACTATCTCATTAATATAGCCCAATTCAAAATCCACCCTGGTACTTTCTGGTTGAGGGTAATCTTTAATTTCGATAGGTTCTTCCAAAATATTTACTACCCGTTCAATAGCGGTGAAACCAGATTGAATTACCGTAAATTTTTCGGCAAAATTCCGTAATGGTTCAAAAAATTGTTGGGCATATAAAATAAATGCTGATAAAATCCCAAAAGATATTTGTCTCTCTAAAAGTAACCCACTACCTAACCATAATACTCCAGCAATTGCTACTAAACCAACCCATTCTAAAGTTGCCGAAACTGCTGAATCATACCAAATACTATTATCTACTTGTTTGACATAATTTTGATTGGTAACTCGAAATAATTCGGCATTAAATTTTTCGCGGCGAAATAATTGGACTACATTAATACCGATAATATTTTCTTGCAGTTGAGAATTGAGTCCAGAAAGTTCTTCTCTGGTTTTATAATTAGCGTCTCTATACTGCTGTTGAAAATAAATTATCAACCAAGTTACTGGAATCAGAATCAATACTAATAAGGAAGCAAGTTGTGATTGAATTGAAAACATCAAACCAACTATGACTATCATGGACAATAAATCAGAAATAATGCCTACAGCCCCAGTGGAAAAAACATCTCCTAAGCTTTCTACATCACTGGTTAGTCTAGTAATTAATTTACCTACAGGTGTGCTGTCAAAAAAGCGTACAGATAAAGATGTTACATGATGAAATAAATCCTCACGAATAGCCGCTGTGATTTTTTGTCCTAATTTTTGAACTAAATAACCTTGAACACCTGTTAATATTAAGCGGACACTAGTTGCAATTAGTAACATCCCAATGAGAATATTTAAACCTTGCCATAAGGGCATATTTTGCAGGAATTGATATGTATTAGGTTCTTGCCTAATTAAAGAAATTGCTTGTCCTACTAATAGGGGTTTAATAGCACTAGCAACAGCAATAGGAACAAGCAGGAACATGGATAATGCTAATAGTTTTCCATGACGACGACCATAAGGTATTAAGCGCGAAAATAACCGCCAGTCATTTTCTCGAGGACGGTATTCGGAATTGGATTTAGTTGGAGATGGTAAGATGCTCATAAATTCAAGATACAGAAGGAAAATAATTTGAAATTCTGCCCTGGGTACTAATTTTTCTCAAAATTTAAGTCATTGATTTCTTGACATTTAGCTTGTGCTGCTTGATAAGCTGCCAAATATTCTACGCCTCCTAACATTACATCACCATAATAATCATAAGGGGCTTTTCCATAAATAGGTAAAGGATCATCTTCTGGATAATCTTCCTTAGATTCTTCAACAATGGCTTTAAGCTTTTTACTACTGAGACTTTCAGCGGGAAAATAATAAAATTCCTGGTGATTTTTTGGCAAATAAGGCAGTGTTGGATCAATAATAACATTATTAACTTCAATCCAACCATGTTCGACTGGTTTATATGGTTGACCCGCAAATACTAAAAAGCCTTGAACATACTTTGCACCTTCGGTAATGAGAACAGCTTTATAGGCATTATCAAAAGGTTTTTTAGCTTTACTTTTGATGGTTTTCGCAATTTCCCTAGATAGGGTTTCATCTAATAATTTGTTCATGGGATAAATTATCCTTTAATGATTTTGTCAATTATTAATATACACTAAATCAGCCATCTTTTTAATCCCCTGTACTTTGATAAAGCGATCGTTTTTTTGTTCTGATGTTTTATGATAAAGTTATGTTATGATATGAAGATCAATAGAATGGGATTTATTTTGATATCCCAAGATTACCCCTTGCCAAGGAGGAAGAGCATGAGGAAACCAGAGAACGAGAAAATAAAAAACCGGAAAATCAAGTCCCCTCTCTTTTACAAGTCGATTGGGGTCGCGCTTTTTACTTTTTTATCATCAGTCTGCTGAATATACGCCTTAAAATTCTCAATAGTATCTGCATATCATTAATACCAATGTACAACTTGGAAAAGATTATTAAAATCTTAACATTTAACACTAATGATTGATAACTCATATATGGTCAAGGCTTGGCATGGCAAACTTAACTTAGTCTATGCTAATTCCCAAGATTCTACGCGGTTAATTTATACTCACCATCAAGCACCTTTGAAGGTACAACGCCCCTTTTACCCTGAAGGACAAGAAATTTGTCATACTGTGATTTTACACACGGCTGGGGGCATTGTGGGTGGCGATCGCTTGACATCTGATATTCACCTCCAACCCCAGACAAACGTCCTAATTACCACCGCAGCCGCAACTAAAATATATCGTAGTCAGGGCTTACCAGCAAGACAAATTGTCAATATCCAAGTTGATGATCATGCTCATTTAGAATATTTACCCCAAGAAACTATTTTATTTAATGGGGCAATTTATCGTCAAGATTTGCGGATAGAATTAGCTAAAAATGCGAATTATTTAGGCTGGGAAATTATGCGATTTGGGCGCAGTGCTAGAGGTGAAAAATTTTTAGAGGGAGAGATGCGATCGCACACAGAAATATGGCAAAATGGTATACCATTATGGATTGATAGACAAATCATCCCTGGTAATGAAGAAGTATTTCACAGTCCCCACGGGTTAGGAGGAAACCCCGTTCTGGGAACTTTAATTTGGTTAGGAAATTCCGTTTCTGAAGAAATAATTGACAAAGCCCGTTCTTTAATAATTGAAAATAATTTTGCTGGAGTAACTCGCTTACAACAAGGATTTTTATGTCGCTATCGAGGTAATTCTATATCAGAAGTGAGAAATTGGTTTACAAATATTTGGCAAAATTTACGAATAAATTATCAAAATCGTGGTAATTGTATTCCTAGAGTATGGCAAATTTAAACTAACCAGCACAGAGAACACGGAGGAAAGAAAAATGCAACTTACACCCCAGGAAAAAGATAAATTATTAATTTTTACTGCTGCTTTAGTCGCAGAAAGACGGAAAAATAGAGGTTTAAAATTGAATTATCCTGAAGCAGTGGCTTTTATTTCTGCTGCTATTTTAGAAGGTGCAAGAGATGGTCAAACTGTAGCAGATTTAATGAGTTATGGGACAACATTATTAACTTATAATGATGTTATGGAAGGTGTACCAGAAATGATTCATGATGTTCAGGTAGAAGCCACTTTTCCTGACGGAACTAAGTTGGTAACTGTACATAATCCAATTAGATAAATTTTAAGCAAAGGAAAAAATTATGATTCCCGGAGAAATTATTACCCCAACAGGAGAAATAGAATTAAATGCAAATCGTCCAACAACAAAATTAATAGTAGCAAATACAGGAGATAGACCAATTCAAATCGGTTCACATTTTCACTTTTATGAAGTCAATGCCGCTTTAAAATTCGACAGAGAAAAAGCGCGAGGAATGAGATTAGATATCCCCGCAGGAACAGCAGTCAGATTTGAACCAGGAGACGAAAAAGAAATCACATTAATTCCCCTAGTTGGTAGCCGCCAAATCTACGGCTTCAACAACAAAATTAACGGAAGCCTATAAAATTCTCTCCGCACCTCTGCGCCTTAAGCGTAATAAAAAAAGGATAAAAATATGTCATACAAAATGAACCGCCAAGCCTACGCTGAAACCTACGGACCAACAGTAGGAGACAGAATTAGATTAGCAGACACAGAATTATTTATTGAAGTAGAAAAAGACTTCACAAATTATGGAGACGAAGTGAAATTTGGGGGAGGAAAAGTGATTAGAGATGGTATGGGACAATCTCCAATTTCTAATAGTGATGGTGCGGTAGATTTAGTTATTACTAATGCTTTAATTCTCGATTGGTGGGGTATTGTCAAAGCAGATATTGGGATTAAAAATGGTAAAATTTACAAAATTGGTAAAGCCGGAAATCCCTATATTCAAGATAATATAGATATCATTATTGGACCGGGAACGGAAGCTTTAGCTGGAGAAGGAATGATTCTCACTGCGGGAGGAATTGATACCCATATCCATTTTATCTGTCCCCAACAAATTGAAGTAGCTATTGCATCAGGTATTACAACAATGATCGGTGGTGGTACAGGACCAGCTACGGGAACAAATGCCACAACTTGTACTCCAGGACCATGGAATATTTACAGAATGTTGCAAGCTGCTGACGCTTTCCCTGTCAATTTAGGATTTTTAGGAAAAGGTAATACTAGTCAACCCCAAGGACTGATAGAACAAATTGAAGCTGGGGTGATGGGGTTAAAACTTCATGAAGACTGGGGAACTACTCCCGCCACAATTGATACTTGTTTAACTGTGGCTGATGAATATGATATCCAGGTAGCAATTCACACTGATACTCTCAACGAAGCCGGATTTGTCGAAGATACTATTACGGCTTTTAAACATCGTGCTATTCACACTTACCACACGGAGGGAGCGGGAGGGGGACACGCACCAGATATTATTAAAGTTTGCGGACAAAGTAACGTTTTACCCTCTTCCACCAACCCTACCCGTCCTTACACAGTCAACACCCTAGATGAACACTTAGATATGTTAATGGTGTGTCATCATCTTGACCCCGCTATTCCTGAAGATGTATCTTTTGCTGAGTCTCGTATCCGTAGAGAAACTATTGCTGCTGAGGATATCCTCCACGATTTAGGCGCGTTTAGTATGATTGCTTCCGATTCCCAAGCAATGGGGCGCGTCGGTGAAGTAATAATTAGAACTTGGCAAACCGCCCATAAAATGAAAATTCAACGTGGAAGTCTTGGTAATGATAGCAATGCAGACAATTTTCGAGCAAAAAGATATGTAGCTAAATACACTATTAATCCAGCAATTACTCATGGAATTTCTGAATATGTGGGGTCTGTAGAAGCGGGAAAATTAGCGGATTTATGTTTGTGGAAACCGGCATTTTTTGGTGTAAAACCGGAAATTGTCATTAAAGGAGGCATGATTGCATGGTCACAAATGGGCGATGCAAATGCCAGTATTCCTACACCTCAACCTGTATATATGCGTCCTATGTTTGGCAGTTTTGCCGGTGCAAGAAATGCGACATCATTAACTTTTGTTTCTCAAGCAGCTTTAGAAAGAGAAATTCCTCAACAATTAGGGTTGAAAAAGTTAGCAATTGCTGTTTCAGGAACTCGTCAAATTACTAAACGAGACATGAGATTAAATGATGCTTTACCTGACATTGAAGTAAATTCTGAAACCTACGAAGTTCGTGCAAATGGTGAATTATTAACTTGTGAACCGGCAACGATTTTACCAATGGCACAAAGATACTTTCTATTTTAGAATGTCTAATAATTCACAATCAAAAATTCAGATTTGAGAATTTTTGATTTCACAAAGTTTGCATATTTCCTAATTACTTCTTTAGCAACTCTAAACCTAAATTAGTTATCAAAAACAAGATTCCCAACTTTTTAGATAATTTGGGGATCTGAGTTTAGCAATGTTCACAAATTAAATAGGATTATTTTTATAGTCTAAGCTAAATCAAACAGTAATATTTCCCCACTTGAATTACTGCTAATTGTTAATTTTTCTTCTCCTGTAATTTCTACACCATCTCCTGCTTTTAATTCATGATTATTAAACATAACTTCCCCTTTAGCTATTTGTAACCAAGCATAACGATGATTCTGAACATGATAATTTACGACATCACCTTGTGCTAAAATTCCCGCATATAAAGAGACATCTTGGTGAATAATTACAGCCCCATTTCGTCCATCTTCAGCCGCAATTAACAGCAGTTTTCCCTGCTTCTCTTCTATAGGAAAAGCTTTTTGTTCATATCTAGGTTTTAGTCCTTGCTGATTTGGTAGAATCCAGATTTGCAGTAGGTGTAATTCTTCAATTTGAGAAGGATTAAATTCACTGTGCATAATTCCAGTTCCCGCACTCATAACCTGTGCTTCACCAGGAAAAATTACCGAACCTGTACCCAAGCTATCCTTGTGTTCGACAGCACCTGATAAAACATAAGTAAGAATTTCCATATCTTTATGTCCATGAGTGGGAAATCCTGCACCAGCAGCAATTATATCATCATTAATTACTCGCAAAGAACGGAATCCCATCCGCTGGGGATCATAAAAACTGCTGAAGGAAAATGTATGATAACTATTCAGCCAGCCAATATGATAATGTCCACGGGCATTACCATCATGAATTACATAATTAATGGTATTTTGAGTCATGATTTCACCTTGTTATTAATAGTTAGTTGTTGTACCAGATAATAAATATTTTTCACCTGTTTATATAGTAAAGTAGTTACAGGCAAATTCGCAAATACACACTAAAAAGTAAGATACTTACCAAAAATATACTATAGCTAATAATTTTATGAATTACTACGTGATCTATGATGGCAACTGTAATCTTTGTGTAACTTTAGTGCAATTGTTGGAAACTTTAGACCAAGGGAAGCTGTTTCGCTACGTTTCTATGCAAGATGAAGAGACACTATGCCAATGGGGAATTACTTCAATAGATTGTGAACAGGGGATGATTTTAATTGATAGTAATGCCACAGAGAAACGTTGGCAAGGTAGTAATGCGGCTGAGGAAATTGGGCGACTATTGCCTTTGGGTAGTATATTTGTAGATGCGTATCGGGTGTTACCGGGGATGAAATGGGCAGGAGATAGATTTTATGAACAAATCCGGGATAACCGTTACACCTTGTTTGGTAAGCGTTCCCAAACCTATCAATCAGCATACTGTGTAGATGGTAGTTGCAAAACTGATAACTAGCAATATTGAGCCTGACCCTGATTTAGTACAGAAGTTCTAGTATGTAAGAATTTAAACCTCATTTCTGGGCTATTGCTGCCATTTTTGCATTTAGATCCTAAAATATATTTAACCTTTAGGGTTAACAATATTTATAAAACCGTGATACAATGGATATTGTATTCGAGAGTAGCAAGTTTGAAGAAGAGTGCAATAACCAACGGCTTCTAGTAAAAAAACATGGCGCAGACAGAGCAAAACGCATTCAAAAACGTCTAAATTCTTTAATTTACGCCAACGTACTAGAGGATATGCGAAATGTTCCTGGACGTTGCCACGAATTACTTCATGATCACGCGGGTAAATTAGCACTCGATTTGGATCATCCATATCGGCTTATATTTGAGCCAGCAGATGAACCAATTCCTACAAAATCAGATGGTGGTCTCGATTGGAATCAAGTAACTGCCGTGAGAATAATCGGCGTGGAGGATTATCATGGAAAGTAAGATCCAAAATCGGTACAATCCAGATTATGTTTATCCTCCTGGGGATACTCTGTTAGAAGTGCTGGAAGATAGGGGTATGACCCAAGCAGAACTAGCGGAACGCACAGGAAGACCAAAAAAAACAATTAATGAAATTATTAAGGGTAAAGCCGCAATTACTCCAGAAACAGCTTTACAACTAGAACGGGTATTCAATATCCCAGCTAGTTTTTGGAATAATCACGAACGACACTACCGAGAATTTTTAGCACAACAGGAAGAAAAAAAGCATTTAGCCAAACATATACCCTGGCTGAAAGGAATTCCTGTCAAAGCTATGATTAAATTTGACTGGATTAGCCAGTATAGCGATAAATTAGAGCAACTGCGGGAAGTGCTAAATTTTTTCGCCGTCGCCTCCCCTGAACAATGGGAGGGTATATGGTTGAATAATCAGATAGATTTTCGTAAATCTCAAGCATTTCAAAGCGACCCTGGAGCTATATCTGCTTGGTTACGTCGAGGAGAAATTGAAGCATCTAAAATTACTTGCGCTCCCTACAATGCAAACAATTTTAGGGAAGCATTGCGAAAAATCCGGGCTTTAACTGTGGAACTACCAGAAATATTCCAACCAAAACTGGTACAGTTGTGCGCGGAAGCTGGTGTGGCTGTGGTTTTTGTGCCAGAACTGCCAAGAACGCGAACTAGTGGTGCAACTCATTGGTTGAATGCTGACAAAGCACTAATTCAACTGAGTTTGCGGTATAAAACTGATGATCATTTGTGGTTTACATTCTTCCACGAAGCTGGTCATATTTTATTGCATGGTAAGCGGGATTTCTTTCTTGAGGGAACAGGTATTATCTCCATTGAGGATCAAGAAAAAGAGAAGGAAGCGAACAAGTTCTCTGCGGATATACTCATTCCACCTGGAGATTTAAAACGATTTTTGGCATCAATCCCACAAATTAGTAAAGCAAATATTATTGAGTTTGCTAATGAGATTGGTATTGCACCGGGAATTGTTGTTGGTAGACTTCAACATGATCAAGTGTTACCCTCTAGCCACTGTAATGACTTAAAGCAAAGGTGGGAATGGGCCTTAGATAAGCAGAAAAACTAATTATTTTTTTTACTCACTCGGCCGATTAAACACCTCTAAAATTTGCCGACAAACCTGTTTTAGCTTTTCCCCAACAACAGCCAGGGGTACAGAGTCACCGATAAAACTCCAAGTTTCCACCGTAGAAAGTCGCCAAACCTCACCACGATGATCAAATCCAGCGGCTTCCACACCAATAGCGCGACGGTGATTAGTGATGGGATCTTGATAAAATCGAATTTGAATTAAAATACTGCGACAGCGCCAAGATTTGCTGACACCGGGGAAGTGAAACCCGATATCAATGGAATCTGGATCTACTAACTCTCTGGTTTCTAAGTCATTATGCCAGGGTTTAAGATCAGATTTGACATCAGGAAATTCGTATTTAAACAAATTTACTACCGTAGCAATTTTACTGGCAAATTCCAGGTTTGTGGCTTGTTCGGCTGCGTTCACTCAATCATACTCCTATATGCGGTTGGTCTGTGGGGAAGATAAAAACAGAAAAACCTGATTTAGCTCTGACAGTTCATTACATAGCGATCTAAAATAACACTGTCAATCTGTAAACAAACAAAAAATTAATTTCCATTTATGGTGCGTCAACGTTCTATTTTGTCACTGATTTTTGTATTATTAGCAACATTTTTGATTAGTTGTAATAGTCCTACTATTGCTACTGTACCACCATCTTATACAGCAGCGGAAGTTGCGAAAATTCAGGAATATGTTCCAGGAATTCAGATGGTACGCGATCGCTCTCCCGAACTCCAAAACCTAATTACAACAGGTGAATGGGTGAAAGTGGGTAATTTTATTCACGGACCGATGACAGAAGCTAGGTTAAATATGACTTATATCATTCCCAACCTAGCAAAACAAAACCAAGCTCAAGCCCGACAAATTAGCAAAGATTTGTTAAATGATCTAGTAAAAATAGATCAAGCTGCTGCTACGGGCAATACTAGCCTAGCTTTGAATAAATACCAAGAAGTTTTTGCCGATATTGACAAATTCTTAGAACTAGTTCCCGAAAAGACCACCTAAAACCAGGAGCGTAGGGGCATAGTCCCTACCTCCATAACTTAGGAGAAGACTGTGCAACTCCAGGCTACTTTCGAGTCTTGGATCACAAAATGCTAGGGTAATAGAATGATAGGGTGGAGAGGAAGACTATTTATTCTTCACCCCTGACTCAAGCGCGAAAACCATGAATGTAGTAATTATCGGTTGTGGTGTGGTTGGGGCGGCGATCGCCTATGAACTCAGCCAAGTTAAAGGTTTAAATATCACTGTTTTTGAGCAAAAACAACCAGCACAAGGTTCTACCAGTGCCGCCCTCGGTGTATTAATGGGTATAATTAGCAGTAAAACCAAGGGTATTGCTTGGCGAATGCGAGAAAGTAGTATTCAACGCTATACAACCTTGATTCCTGAATTAGAAGCAATTACAGGGCGGAAAATCCCTTGTAATCGGCAAGGAATCGTTATGCTATTATCAGAAAATCTAGAGCGTCCCTTAGAAAGTGGCGTTGAAGTCCTCTCAGAATGGGAACAACTGCGGGAAATTCGTCAATCTCAAAGTTGGGAATTACAAATTTGGGATCAAGAACAACTCCAAAAATATTGTCCCCAAGTTAATGATCCGCAAATTATTGGCGCTGTCTATTCTCCCCAAGATCTACAATTAAATGCTACAGCTTTAACTTTAGCTTTAGTAGATGCTGCCCAACGCAATGGTGTAAATTTTAAATTTGGTGTCTCTGTTACGGGTACAGAAACTCCTCCTCCTCCCCCTCCAACTCCTTTACATATAAAAAAAGGATTGGGAGAAGCGCGTAAATGTAATTTTATTGAAACTACAGAGGGTAAAGTTACCGCCGATTGGTTTATCATGTCTGCGGGTTTAGGTTCAACGGCTTTAACCGCACAATTAGATCAGATAGTAAATATTCGTCCAGTCCTGGGACAAGCTTTATATCTGAGTTTAGGACATAGTTTAGGAAATCCCGATTTTCAACCGGTGATTACTGGTAATGATGTGCATATTGTCCCCATGGGAAATGGTGATTATTGGGTCGGTGCAACGGTAGAATTTCCTAACGAGCAAGATCAAATACCGCCAAATCAAGAATTATTAGCTGCTGTCAGACAACAAGCGATCGCTTTTACCCCAGATTTAGCCACCGCTAAGGTTCTCCGCACTTGGTCGGGATTGCGTCCCCGTCCCGAAGGTAGACCAGCGCCAGTTATTGATAAATTACCGGGTTTTACTAATGTTCTTCTGGCTACGGGACACTATCGCAATGGTGTTCTACTCGCCCCAGCCACAGCCACAGCCATTCGAGAAATGATTTTACCTCAAGATTCTCATTCTTAGATTTTCCTATATTCCCAGCCCATCAGACCCCGGATTTCTTTAAGAAGTCTGGGCTCTGAAATACAGCAAACCCTAGATATGTACCCCATAATACCGGGAAGTGCTGTAACTAGCTAATGACTTTTTACTGTAATATTCTGTTTGCGGATAAACACTAATAATATTATTTCCAAATTCAAAAAATGTCCCTGTTTGTTCATGTTTAGAAAATTGCAAATGGGGATATTTAGCAGCTAATTCCTCAGCATTCATGACTTTAGCTGTGATTTTTTCGGGTAAATGTCCTGTCACACCAATATAAAATATTAGAGGAGAAATATTTTGTTGATAAGTTTGCTCAACAAATGCTACCAATTTTTTATAAGCTGTCGTCATAGCTGCAATTAAGTCTTCTCTATTGACAAATTTGCCATCATATTTAGCATATAATAAAAAGGCCAAACTATCATCACCAACTTGATTGAGAATTTCCCCGACTTTACCATTAATATTAATTCCCAAAAAGTCATCAAAAATCGGTTTCATCAAATCATCAACTTTAGTTAGTTTCATTCTCCCAGTAATGGCTTTTTGTCGGAAAGCTATATTTTGATTTAAACCCATTTCTAAAGTTGGTTTAGAAAATATCTCTCCAGTTTCTTGGTCATAAACTTCATATCTCCTTCCTAAAAATTGGTTAGCACTATATAATTTACTCAAATTGAGAATATCCTGATTACCAAAATCAATTTTATAACTGATATGAGTCTCAATTGTATTTGTATATTCTTGAGTTGTCGGGAAATTCAAATACAAATTTTTTGACAAATAATGTTGTTTTAATTCCTCTATTTGATTACTCACAAACACATCAGATTGATGACGTAAATAAGCAAATAAAATACTAGTAACAACCTTAATTTCTGCTAATTGATTAAACAACCCATCAATATTACCAAAATTTATATCAACAGGAACTAATGGTAAATTATCTAACCTGATTGTATACTCACAATTAAAATCAAACTTACCAGCAACAATTACACCCTTAGCTTTCAACAAATCAAACACTTTCTTATTACTGATTTTGATATTTAAAGCCGAAACATGAACCTTACCATCTTTAACAATGGTATAATTATTAAAATTATATAAATCATTAATCAATAAACCTGAAACTTCAATAATATCCGTATTATCTTCAGCTTTTACCAGCTTAACTTTCCGCCTTACCAACATATTAATAGTAGCAGTATTGCGATTTATAGAAAATACACCTATTTGTACAAAATCACCACCATAGATATCTTCAGTTTCCAAACAAGGAGTAATCAAATCACCATTCATATCTCTCACACCCCTCACCCGTTCAATACCAATTCTCTGATAATCTTCCTTTAAATTATGTAAATTCAAAATGATATTTTGACGATATACCGATAAAATTTGGATAACTTCCAACAGGGAAATCTTGTCATTTAACTTCAACATAAAACCCCCTAACTTTTATCAATTAAAAACCAGATTCCTCTCTCCGTGTCTCTGCGTGAGCAAAATCCATCTTTTTTCCATTATAGTATATTTGTACTAAAAAGTCAACTTATCCAAATCAAGACTAAGATAAAAATAGCTTTACACTTCTTCATAAAAACAAAACCATGGCGCGAGATTTACGGGGATTCATCAAAATTCTAGAAAAAAGAGGACAATTAAAGCGAATTTCGGCTTTAGTTGACCCGGACATGGAAATTGCGGAGATTTCCAACCGAATGCTGCAAAAAGGTGGTCCAGGCTTACTATTTGAAAACGTCAAAGGTGCATCTTTTCCCGTTGCGGTCAACTTAATGGGGACAGTAGAAAGGATATGCTGGGCCATGAACATGGAAAAACCAGAAGAATTAGAAACCCTGGGAAAGAAGTTGAGTATGCTTCAACAACCCAAACCACCAAAAAAGATTTCCCAAGCCATAGATTTTGGTAAAGTGTTATTTGACGTGGTGAAAGCCAAACCGGGACGGGACTTTTTCCCCCCTTGTCAACAGGTCGTAATTCAAGGCCAGGATTTAGATTTAAATAAGTTACCTTTAATACGTCCTTATCCGGGAGATGCCGGAAAGATAATTACGCTAGGATTAGTAATTACTAAGGATTGTGAGACGGGAATCCCCAATGTAGGAGTGTATCGTTTACAGCTACAATCTCCAAATACAATGACCGTACATTGGTTATCGGTACGGGGAGGAGCGAGACACTTGCGAAAAGCCGCAGAACGTGGTAAAAAGTTAGAAGTAGCGATCGCTCTGGGTGTAGATCCTTTAATCATCATGGCCGCAGCCACACCCATTCCTGTGGATTTATCAGAGTGGTTATTTGCTGGATTGTATGGCGGTTCTGGGGTCAATTTAGCCCGGTGTAAAACTGTAGATTTAGAAGTTCCCGCAGATTCCGAGTTCGTGTTAGAAGGGACAATTACACCTGGGGAAGTTTTACCAGATGGACCCTTTGGCGACCACATGGGATATTATGGCGGTGTGGAGGATTCCCCTTTGGTGCGGTTTCAGTGTATGACACACCGCAAAGACCCAGTTTATCTTACCACATTTAGCGGACTGCCACCCAAAGAAGAAGCAATGATGGCTATCGCTCTCAATCGGATTTACACCCCCATTTTACGCCAACAGGTATCAGAAATAGTTGATTTCTTCCTACCCATGGAAGCCTTGAGTTATAAAGCTGCGATTATTTCCATAGACAAGGCTTATCCTGGACAAGCACGACGGGCAGCTTTAGCGTTTTGGAGTGCGTTACCACAATTTACATACACTAAGTTTGTAATTGTCGTCGATAAGGATATCAATGTTCGTGATCCTCGTCAAGTGGTTTGGGCAATTAGTTCTAAAGTAGATCCTACCAGAGATGTATTTATTTTACCAAATACTCCCTTTGATACCTTAGATTTTGCCAGTGAAAAATTAGGTTTAGGTGGGAGAATGGGAATTGACGCTACCACAAAAATTCCTCCAGAAACCGAACATGAATGGGGTAAACCGTTAAAATCAGATTTCGATGTTGCTAAAATGGTAGACACACGGTGGCAAGAATATGGTTTAGCCGATTTACAATTAGGAGAAGTTGATCCGAATTTGTTTGGTTATGATATGAAGTAATACCTAAACTTTCCCTTCTTCGTCAGAAGGGGGGTATTTTTTTTAAAATTGAAAATTTGGAGAACATAACCGGATATAAATCTCTCTTGTTTCATCCTTAAAAGCCCTTCTACCATGCATTATTCTTGTATTATCAATCATTAAAATATCTCCTTTTTTCCAGTCAATATTGGTAGTAATTCTCTCAGCAATTCCATTTAATTCATCCATAAGTTCATCAGAAATTTCTGAATCATCATCAAACTTCAGAACATCAGGATTTAACTGCATTGCTGGTAAAAGGCTATTAATAAAAACCTGATATTTTCCACATCTGCTAGGAATAACTACTGGACAAATATATTGAAGGAGAATTGATTGATCTTCATATATAGTAGTGTGTGTATCATTCATTTTACACATCTGTTCTAATTCATTAATATCATCAATTTTATATTTTTTTTGCCACTGTGAGTTCTGCAAAAAATTGTCTACCATCACAAACCGTTGTTTCACCATTTTTTGCAGCGGGATTAGCACAAAAAAACCACAACATCAAGGGAATATTCTTTTGATAGTACATTTCTCCATGTAATTTAATATCTGTTTGGAAATCATTGACACTTAAAATGGTCTTATCATCATTAATTACCCTTCTATCAAAAGCACCACCTGTATAATCTAAAAAATTATTGCTGAATAAATTACTAAATTCTCTAAATATTTCAGTATCAGTAGTAAATCCTCTAAATAGTAAAACTCCATATTCTTTAAATAGACTAATAATTTCTTCTCTGTCTATTTCCAAAATACTTTTATCGTCTTGGCTAATAATTTTCTGTCCGATTTTTTCAGAAATTGGCTGTGTAATTAAATTCATATTAAATAAAAACTTTGATCAAAAAGTCAACTAATTTTTATCTACAATAATCATAAAAGTATTTTTGTGTCTTGATTGTCTATTATCAGGATTGCTTTTACCATCCCCATTAATATACAGGGATGGTTTATAGCTATAAATTAGCCTTCAACGATGATTTTACCAACCATACCAGCACCACGGTGAGGTTGGCAATAGAAGGTATAAGAACCAGGAGTAGCGTCAGCAGGGATAACGGTTGTTACTTTTTGTCCAGGACTCATTAATAACTTCTTGTGGGACAAAGATTTTGCTAAAGCAGCATTCTTGGTGGGGTTCTTCTTAGCGTCAAAGACAACATTGTGGGGAGGAACTTTATTATTCTTCCATTCAATTGTATCACCAGCTTTAACAGTTAGCTTTTTAGGCTCAAATTGTAATAAGCCTCTATCAGTACCCAGTTTAATTGTATATGTTTCCGCAGATGCAGTGGGGGTAAACACAGCAAAGCTACCAAAAATTACAATAACTGTCAATAAAGCTAGGCTCAAACGTCGCAAAGTTGCTGCTATAGACTTCATACTTCCCTCCTAGGAAATAATTTTTATTGTTCTCCCCCTATTTTAAATACAATTAATGCCAAATATGACAACTTGTCATAGATTTATTTTTGTTAACTATCATCAGTAGCTATATTTTGGAGATTAGACAGGGGTAAAACGTTTATGATATCAGACTTTGGAGATTTTCCCCCCTGCTAAAAATTTATATTTTTAAAGAGAGATTAGATTAAATAAATGTGAATATAAACACCTGAAAGTAATTAAAGTCACTATGTAAAGTCTGGAATTGCGCTTATGAACTATTACGGAAACAGGGTGAGAATTTTTACACAACAACTTGTATTACTTCTCTCTCTAATGAAGTACACACCAATTTATTCACAGTTACGGGGACTTGTTCCCTATTTTGATTGGGAAAATGTGACAGGCTATACTAACTGGATGATGTTTTTTGTCAATAGGTAACTCCTATGTAGTTTTGTGTAGGTTTTATATAGTAGGATATTGCACCTTAATTGTTCGGTTATACCACTTTCGGTCTTCACTCTAATCACGATAATCTCATAGATATAGAGTGCAAATGTCTAAATATAACCACCATTAGCTATTAAAGCAATCAGGAGGTGAAAACCTGTGTACGAATGGATTTTACCAAGCCTCAAAGAAGTCTTATCTGAAAATCAATTTCATAGCCCTGGTTGTTCCACGGCCAAAGCAGAACAGCAATGGCGTGTTAGTCTAGCAGCCACAGAGAATCTGCTGCGGATAACCTTAGCCACCACTGCCCATCATAACACAGGTTTGGTATTAGCTGCACCTACACCCTTATTTAGTCACCCCCAACTAACACAACAGTTACAAACAGTAACTTTTACAACTAGACCCTTTAATCCTTTGGCCTTAATGCCATTTATGATATCATCAGAAATGGGGGAGAATATTAATAATATAGAAACAAATACTTCTCATAATACTACTTTTCAAGAATCTATTTTACCTTTATTACCGGCTGACCCTTTGGGTGCGGAGCAGTTTTGTTTAATATTCACAGATAAATTTAGATTAGTTCTAGTTTTGGCAGAAGATTATAATGGTAAAAAAGAATTTTTGTTTTCTTTTGAACCAGAAGTAGTACAAAAAGCTTGGCAATCTTTAGGTGCTAGAGTAGTTTTAACTAATCCAGAATTATTTGCTGATTTAGATTTTAAGGTGCAAAATTATCCTTTAGTTCCACCAGATTATCATACCATAATTCAATTTAGTCAGTTATTACTTCAGGAATTAACTGTTACAGAAAATAATCCAGTTACACATAATTCATCACATTTTCATTTACCCAATCCACCGCCAAAAATTCCATCTCGTTCTGATGTTGAATTACTTCAAGCCTTTGCCCATGAAGTCCGCACTCCCTTAACAACAATTCGGATGCTAACAAAATTATTATTAAAACGGCAGGATTTACCAGTAAATGTAATTAGTCGTTTAGAAATTATTGATCATGAATGTACAGAGCAAATTGATAGAATGGAGTTATTATTTAAAGCTGCAGAATTAGAAAATTTATCACAACCTGTAAGATTTGCTAATTCTCAACTTACACCAATGTGTTTAGATGATATTTTAACCCAAAGTATTCCTCGTTGGCAACAGGCAGCAACTCGTCGTAATTTAACTTTAAATATAGTTTTACCGAAGCAATTACCCACAGTTATTAGTAATCCTGCTATGCTAGATCGGGTACTCACTGGTTTAATAGAGAATTTTACCCGCAGTTTACCTCCTGGTAGTTGTATTCAAGTGCAAGTAATGACCGCTGGTGATCAACTAAAATTACAATTATCTCCTCAATTTGATTGTCAAGATAAAAGTTACACGACAACGCCACCAATTCGTAAATCTTTAGGTCAATTATTAATGTTTCAGCCGGAAACCGGAGCAATTAGTTTAAATATGACTGCAACTAAGCATTTATTTCAAGCCATTGGTGGGAAATTGATTGTTCGTCAACGTCCTCAAAATGGGGAAGTATTGACAATTTTCTTACCTTTGGAAGTTAGTCACCAATTGTAAATACAGCAGATTTCGTGCAAATGAGGTACAAACTTGAATAATGAAACGCTTGTGGTGCGGATATCTTGCCCGCCAATACTGTAATTCAATCAAGGGAAATGTGCTTTATTTCACGCAGAGGCGCGGAGTCCTTTTGGGGAAACCCCACCCCTACAATATGGGAAATTAATTAATGTTGACTGTTTATTCTTTGCTGTAAAGCTGCTCGTGCTTGTTCTCTGTCGTCAAAATGGATTTTTTCAGTACCAATAATTTGATAATCTTCGTGACCTTTACCAGCTAATAATATACCGTCTCCAGGTTGAGCTTGTAAAATAGCGGTACGGATTGCAGTCGCGCGATCGCTGATAACGATTGGTTGTAATATATCAGGAATACCTGCCAATACATCTTCTAATATCTTTTCCGGGTCTTCTGTGCGCGGATTATCTGATGTCAACACCGCTAAATCAGCCATTTCAGCAGCTATTTTACCCATTTTTGGGCGTTTAGTGCGATCACGATCACCTCCACAACCAAATACACAGATCATTTTACCAGGAATAAACGGCCGGGCAGCCTTGAGCAAATTCTCCAAACTATCGGGAGTATGGGCATAATCTACAATTACGCTAATATCTTGTTGTGGATGAATTTGCACCCGTTCCATGCGTCCAGGAACACCGGGAAACTCAGGAATGGCATTTGCTACCAATTGCAAATCTAACCCCAGGTGAATAACCGCTCCGACCGCAGCTAAAAGATTTTCTAAGTTATATTGACCAACCAAAGGAGAACTAAAATCTACATTTCCTTTGGGAGTATGTAAAATTCCACTAACACCATTTGGTTGATAACTTAAATCACTCATCCAAAAATCAGCGGTATAATCATTAACACTATAACTCCAAACCTGTTCTGGATTTAAAGAGGCAATTATCCGTTTACCATAAGCGTCCTCAGAGTTGATAATTGCCCGTCCTGAGAGATAATCAGGACCAAATAACAACGCTTTCGCGGCAAAATAGTCCTCCATATCCTTGTGATAGTCCAAATGGTCTTGGGTGAGATTAGTAAATACCCCTACATCAAAAGCACAACTTAAAACCCTACCCTGGTGTAAAGCGTGAGAACTGACCTCCATGACCCCAAGTTGACAACCAGCATTAATTGCTTTAGCTAATTGTTGTTGCAAATCCACAGCAAAAGGGGTGGTATTAACAGCAGTTTCTGCAAAACCAGGCCAGCGGGTGTAAAGTGTGCCTATCAACGCCGTCGGTAAATTAGCTTGAATTAGGAAATATTCGATTAAGTGAGTAGTGGTAGTTTTACCATTTGTCCCGGTAACACCCACCATTGTCAGTTTTTGTCCCGGATAACCATAAAAAGTTGCAGCTATTTGGGCGCAAGCTTTAATCATATTATCGGCACTAATCACCACAGATCCTGGTGAAGGCGGATTTTTCTGCATTGCTTCCGAAGAAACAATGGCCGCAACTGCACCAGCAGCCAAAGCACCCGGCCAAAACTCTCCACCATCTACTCTACTTCCTGGCATTCCTATAAATAAATCGCCCACAGTACAAGCATGGGAATTAGTTTTAAGTCCTTGAATATCAATATCCGGTATATTTATAGACTCAATCCCCTCTACAGTCGCTAATAATTCCCGTAATTTCATCTGGTGAACCTCGCCACAAGCTTATCTTGCGCTTATTTAAGCATTATTTTGTGATCTCAAGGGCTGCTATTTGATTTTTGTTCAGACTTAGTTTCCTTATTTTACCCCTTCCTTCTTGCTTATAGAGAAAAATTCTGAGTATATTTGTATAATTTAACATGAGGCAGAAATTCCGGCAATAATTGAGCAAATGCGCCTAGCAAGTTAAAATGGTTTTGGTGATAGCCTCTTCACTGTTCTTTACGAGGCTTTTATGGCAGCAAATATTACACAAATAGCCAAGTATCTAGATAATCTTGGTTGGGACTATCGTTTTGATGAAAAAGAAGACCGGATTATTACGGGTGTTGAAGCTGAAAATATTGATGATTTCCTGATCGTTGTCCAACTAGACGAGGAAGGGAAATTTTTCCGGCTATTTGCACCCCAGGTTTTGGCGGAAGTGAAAGACCATCCCCACAAAGATGCTATCCTGCAAACCATGCTGGCTATTTCTTGGGAAACCAAAATGCTGCAATGGGAATATGATCCATCCGATGGTGAAATCCGCGCTATTATTGAGTTTCCCCTGGAGGACTCCATACTCACCGAGAGACAATTTAACCGTTGTTTGAGCGGATTAATCCAAATTGTTGATACCATTGCCTTCCCGCGTTTGCAAGAGGTAATGGAGACAGGGGAAGACCCGGGAAATCTAGATTTAGGAGAAAGATTATTATTGAGTATTCAAGAACAAGCTCCTGGATTATTAGAACTCCTAGAAAAAGCCATGGAAGCGCGGAAAAAGCGGGGTAGTTTTGCCGATGAATAAAGCGGATCACCACTGAAATCGCTATACTGCAAAGTGATAACCTGATCATAATACTGAAATTTTGTAAGGCTGGATTTTTATGACATCCTATGCAACCTCCTCTGCTAAAGCAGAAATGAGTGAACTCCGGCGGTTAAAAAGCTTATTACCCCCAGAATTACAAAGCTGGGTAACAGTTGAAGGCACAACAGAGGTAAATCCATCTTTGATTCGTTGTGAAGAAATTGGTAAAGACCAAGTAGAAATTCAAATTGACTTGGTGAAATGGGACGCTCTAGCAATGGATCAACGGAATTTGCTGTTTTGGCACGAAGTTGCTCGCGTTCAAAATGACACGATTCCTAAGGACGGTTGGGAAATGGCGGCGCTGGCCATTGGTTTGGGTGGTGCTGTGGGTGAATTATGGGTACAGGATGGATTATTACTAGTATTAGCTATGGCCCTCTGTGGTGTTTCCGGTTGGCGGCTATATCAAAAAAATAATGGGGATAAACAAATTAAAGAATTGCTGGATGCTGACGAAAAAGCGATCGCTCTAGCAACCCGCTTTGGTTATAGTTTACCTAATGCTTATAAAAGTCTTGGTAGTGCTTTAAAAACCTTAGTAGAAAATACTCCTAGCAAACGTCAGCGTTCTCGATATGAGGCTAGACTTTCTGCTCTCAAACGTAGCGCCAATAAAGCTAAATCTAAATCTAGAAATGAGGAATCTGGACTTTGACACTCTCAAAGTCTCTGAGCTTTACGCTGAACCGGTATTCCTAGAAAATCTTGGCAAATATTCCGCTAAAATTCGATTTTAGGGGTTTTCAATTGTCTGTATAAGGTACAAAGTTTTTTAGTTTTAGGAAACAGTGGTGTGTTGGCGATAACGTAATGCACCACGATAATATATTGCAACGGATTTTATCCTCATGCACCTGAAAATAAGTAAGTTAGTGTTAAAAATTGTCGTTAATGGTAAAATATTCCATATTGCCCTGTTCCCTTCTCTCAGCTTCTCGGTTTAGCACACCAAGTACCCAAGAACCTATATTTTTATATTCAGAAAATTTTTACTAAAAATTCATCTATTTAACCCAATATTTAAACTTCATCAAACTTTGTTATGACGCTCATGGAAAATTTTTAAATTCTCTATTCCGTTGAATATTTTATAATTTGAAAAGTTGCAGATGACAAAAATACTTGAAGATCATCACTTACTTTTGCAACTCATAAAACTGCCCATTGTAACTTCTTAATAACTGTACTTTGGAAGACAATTATTTTTACAAATACCTCTAACTTAGTGTTAGAGACTAATTGTATGGTGGTGTGCAGCTTTTGTAAGTAAAGTCGGGGTTTCTCTACCCTTAATGGTATTGTATCCGACTTTTTATTCATAGATTTTCTGGTGGAAGCTAGGAAATTTAAAATCTATACAAAACTCGGTGCACCTTAATATCTAGAATCCTCTTACCTTTATGGGTTAGAAGATTCATCATCAAGATTAAAGATAAGGTTAGTTGTTTTTCTAAGAGAAAGTAACATTTAGCAAATTAGATAATATATGGCCACTAAAGTTCAGAGTTTTATGAGTAGTCAACCCTCCGTAGACTTTCCAGTTACTTACTCGGAAAACACAGTAAACTTGCAAGTTACAGCGAGGTTAACTATACTTGAAGCCGTTAGTTTTAAGCAAATTTGTCAAAACTTAATTGAAACAGATTCACCACCTGGAGAAATTTTTATTGATTTCCAAAATACTATTTTCATGGATAGTAGTGGTTTAGGTTCTTTAGTTAGTAACTTTAAAAGTTCTCAAGAAAAGGGAATTAAAGTCACACTGCGTCATGTTACTCCCCAAGTAATGGCAGTTTTAAATCTAACGGGACTAGATCAGGTGTTTTTCATTGAGTCTTCTCATAACCCCCCACTAATAATAACAGATAACATTACAAACTCAGGAAAAAATAATTCTCGTCAAGTAGATCCACTTCCTCAAACTCATAATTCTGTAGCATCTTGGATGAAACGAGTTATTGATATTATGGGAGCATTAGTTGGGTTAGTAATTACATTTGTTTTGTTTATTCCTATAGCAATCGCTATTCAAATTGATGATCCCGGTCCGATTTTATTTAAACAAATCCGTTGTGGTTGGATGGGTAAAAGATTTACAATTTGGAAATTTCGGTCTATGTGTGTAGATGCTGAAGCTAAAAAATCTCAAATAAAAAACCAAGTAGAAGGCGCTTTTTTTAAAAATGATCATGATCCGAGAATTACTAAAGTAGGTAAATTTTTACGCCGTACCAGTCTTGATGAACTACCTCAATTTTGGAATGTTCTCAAAGGAGAAATGAGTTTAGTCGGAACTCGACCACCGACACCTGATGAAGTAGAACGCTACGAAGTACCAGAATGGCAACGTTTGGATGTTAAACCTGGTATGACTGGTGAATGGCAAGTTAATGGACGCTCTAAAGTTCGGAGTTTTGAAGATGTGATTCGCTTAGATCTACAATATCAACAAAATTGGACTTTAGTTTACGATTTAAAGTTGATTTTCAAAACCATCACCATTTTGTTTAATAAAAACAGTGGGGCTGTTTAGGTTACTAAATTTACCAAATTTATTTATTAAATTTACTCAAGTCGATGGGTGACTTGGGTTTATTTTTATGGAGGGAATAGAAAAATCTTTTTTCGTTCCCTTTCTGCATCAACTAATCAACTGTAGAATATGTTACTATTGATAGAAAACTTATTCATCAATTGCAGTTCCGAATATTTGTGAGCAAGTTGAATAAGTATTTGCTTTCGTGAAAAAATACATGAGGTTGAATGACTGAATCTTTAAGAGGAAATTTCCCATTGACAAAGAACGCTGTGAGCATATCTAAAACTGACACAGAAGCTACAAGCAAAAATTTAGCTTTAACCATTGCTGAGGCGGCTTTAGACCGCAAAGCTGTAGAGATTATCTTGCTTGACGTGGCTGAGGTTTCTTACCTGTCTGATTACTTTGTGATGATGACAGGTTACTCTAAGGTGCAAGTAAGAGCCATTGCTGAGGCAATTGAAGGACAGGTGGAAATTGACTGGCAACGACGACCGCTAAGAACGGAAGGAAAAGCGGAAGGAACTTGGGTACTTCAAGATTATGGTGATGTTATTGTCCATATCATGATGCCAAGGGAACGGGAGTTTTATAATTTAGAGGCGTTCTGGGGACACGCGGAACGTATTTTTATACCAAACTCCCATGGCACTGGGGGTTAAGCGATATGATGGGATCCTCCCTAGAGAATTGCCCAGTTCCTACAGAACAACAACCCCTGAATGAGTATGAAGAGCTAAAAAATGACTGGCTATTTCGAGATAGTATTTTAAGCTGGGGTAAGTACACCAAGACAATTTTTTGGTTTTGGGCTTGGTCTTGGTTAGTGGCAGGACCCGTGGCAGCTTCTAGCTTCCCCCCCCAAAAGCAGATTTTTAATTTTCTGCTTTGTGGATCTGCTGCTGCCAGTGTCACGGTAGTGCTAGTCTTGATTAGGTTATACTTAGGTTGGTATTATGTGCGCGATCGCCTTTACAGTACCACTGTTTTCTATGAAGAATCAGGTTGGTATGACGGACAAATCTGGACTAAACCTCAATCGGTCATTACCCGCGATCGCTTAATTGTTACCTACGAAATTAACCCCATTTTCCAACGCTTACAAATAACCTTTGGTGCTTTGGTTCTTATGTATCTTATTGGTACTATAGTTTGGCATTTTCTGTAAATAGTCATTGGTTAGTAATCGTTAGTCATTAGTTATATTAAAACAACTGACCGCTGACCACTAACAACTGACCACTGACAACTGACCACTGACCACTAACAACTGACCACTGACAACTGACAACTGACCACTGACAATTCACAAAGTAGATATAAACCCATGACAATGGGAAAAAGAACTCAAGCCGCAGCCCTGGAAGTCCGGTTACTGCGAGAAGGTATTATTGAATCTCGGCATATAGCCCAGGCTGTAGTTAGCGACGACCGAGGACGGATACTTTCCGTTGCAGGTAACGCTGAAACTACCGCATTTGTCCGTTCTGCCCTCAAACCATTTCAGGCACTGGCTATTACTAGCACAGGCACATTAGAACGCTATGGTTTAAGCGATAGAGACTTGGCCATTATCACCAGTTCCCATCAAGGTACCATGGAACAGGTGAGACAGGTATTTAACATTTTGTGGCGGGCAGATATTGATGTTAATGCTCTGCATTGTCCAATCCCCCAAGGTAAATATAGTCCTCTAGAATATAACTGTTCTGGTAAACACGCGGGAATGTTAGCTGTTTGTCAGCAACGACATTGGCCTTTAAATAACTATTTAGATCGGAAACACCCAGTTCAGCAGTTAATTATCTCCAAAGTAGCAGAATTGCTGCGAATGCCAGCAGAAGAATTTCTCACGGCTCATGATGACTGTGGTGCACCCACGTATCTAATGCAACTCAGTCAAATGGCTTCTTTATATGCTATGCTTGCTTCTAGTAATAGTCTGGATATGGAACGTATCGTTCGCGCCATGAACCATCACCCTACAATGGTGGCAGGTGAAGGAGAATTTGATACAGAGTTAATGCGCTTAACTCCGGGTGAATTAGTTAGCAAATCTGGTGCAGAAGGTGTACAATGTATTAGCAGACTCGGAGAAGGCATGGGATTAGCTATTAAAATTATGGATGGATCAAAACGTGCCAAGGGCGCTGTAGCTATTCACCTCCTCCAACAAATGGGTTGGATTAGTCCCAGTATTGCCCAAAGTCTTTCCGAGAAATTCATGAACCTGGGGAAATACAAGCGTTTGGAAGTAATTGGAGAATTATCGCTTTTATAGTTGACAAACTTTTGACTTTGCGTTATATTAAAGAAGTCGAGAGGAAAGCGACAAAAGCGACGCGGGATAGAGCAGCCTGGTAGCTCGTCGGGCTCATAACCCGAAGGTCAGTGGTTCAAATCCACTTCCCGCCACCAAATAAAAAATTAATCTCTGTAATCTTTTAAGATTATGGAGATTTGTTTTATTAAGAAAAAAGTGATAATTTGACCTCATTATTTCGGTCTATTGAAGACAATAGAATAAGTTAGTGGCTTATTTAAGAAAATGTTGATTTGATAGTTATTTATGGCTAAGGTTTTGGTAGGATAGTATGAAAGAATGACTATCGTATAAATTAGTCAGTCAAATTTTTCCTGTAACCTAGAAAAATAATAGCACATTCTTTAATTAAATTTCGGTTTTTGATTGGGGTTCAATGTGAATAAGAAAGTAAGAAGTTTTACCTAGAAATTGGACTTTGGCTATTAAGTCGTTTTCATATTTGTCTGCTGTGGTAACATCTGTAAATAATTCTTTGTCTAGTAGATACTGAGTTGGTATCTAGATATTTGAGAATTTCGGGAAAGAATAGTTCATAAATTATATAAAAAATTTGGATATCAGTTCTTTAAATAAGCGGTCATGATCTATTTTTTCGCTGATGTTTTTGTTACATAGATTCTCTGGTTATTTTTTGTAAGCAAAAATCAAGAACCACCCCAAGGAAAGGAAAAACCTAATTGGATAAAAAAGACGGAGCTATAACTCATAAAAGGGGAAATTTTTTCTTTTTCATGAACAGCAATAACAGAGCAATAAGAGAGAAATAATTTTTCATCCTTATTTGTCTGTGTTCTATGTATTCTGGAGTAGTTATTTTTAAATTCCTCTTGCGTAAGAGGATATTTATTACTGACTACCAGACTTTGAAAATTACAGTTTACCAGATCAATGGACTGCTAGAGTCGGATAAGCTAGTAAAGAAGATCATTAAAAACTTACCAAATATTTCAACAGACTAACTACATTGTAACTGAACTATGTTTGATGCACTATCTGACCGTTTAGAATCCGCCTGGAAAAAACTACGAGGACAGGATAAAATATCAAAATCCAACATTCAAGACGCTTTACGGGAAGTGCGTCGGGCTTTGTTGGAAGCAGATGTTAATCTTCAAGTCGTTAAAGATTTTATTAGCGAAGTCGAGGCCAAAGCACAAGGGGCTGAAGTTATTAGCGGTGTACGTCCTGACCAACAATTCATCAAAATTGTTTATGATGAACTGGTGCGGGTCATGGGAGAGGAAAATGTTCCTCTAGCAGAAGTTACGGGTAAAACCACCGTTGTGTTAATGGCTGGTTTACAAGGGACAGGGAAAACCACGGCTACAGCTAAATTAGCTTTGCATTTACGGAAACAAGACCGTAGTTGTCTGCTAGTGGCTACAGATATATATCGTCCCGCAGCAATTGATCAATTAATCACTCTGGGTAAGCAAATTGACGTACCAGTTTTTGAACTGGGAATTGCAGCAGACCCCGTAGAAATCGCCCGTCAGGGTGTCGAACGCGCTAGAGCAGAAGGTATAAATACAGTAATTATTGATACTGCTGGACGTTTGCAAATTGACGAAGGGATGATGGCGGAATTAGCCCGCATTAAAGCGGTAGCTGAACCCGACGAAACCTTGTTGGTAGTGGACGCAATGACGGGGCAAGAGGCGGCAAATCTAACACGCACCTTCCATGATCAAATTGGAATTACAGGGGCAATCCTGACCAAAATGGACGGGGATAGCCGAGGTGGTGCAGCGTTATCTGTGCGGCAAATTTCCGGCGCGCCGATTAAATTTGTGGGTGTGGGGGAAAAAGTCGAGGCCTTGCAACCATTCTACCCGGAACGGATGGCTTCGCGGATTTTGGGCATGGGTGATGTTCTCACTTTGGTGGAAAAAGCCCAAGAAGAGATAGATTTGGCCGACGCGGAGCAAATGCAGGAGAAAATCTTATCAGCGAAATTTGATTTTACTGACTTTCTCAAGCAAATGCGGTTGTTGAAAAATATGGGGTCATTAGGTGGTATTATTAAAATGATTCCAGGGATGAATAAACTTTCTGAGGATCAGTTGAAACATGGAGAAACTCAGTTAAAACGCTGTGAAGCGATGATCAATTCCATGACAGGAAAAGAGAGACGTGATCCAGATTTATTATCTAGTTCGCCTAGTCGACGAAGAAGGATAGCATCTGGTTCTGGTTATAGAGAAGCGGATGTAAGCAAACTAGTGGCGGACTTTCAAAAAATGCGATCGCTCATGCAGCAAATGGGACAGGGTGGCATTCCCGGTATGCCAGGAATGTTTGGCGGTGGAAATCCTTTAGCCGCAGGAAATCGTCCTTCAGCAGGCTGGCGCGGTTATCCTGGTGGTGCACCACCAGCGAAGAAAAAGAAGGAGAAAAAGAAAAAAGGTTTTGGCACTCTTTAGAATTTAAGCATAAAATCCCGGATTTTTTCAAGAAGTCTGGGATCTGACAAGTGCAATCACTACGGTTTTTGCGTAGGTTCTCAAAAACGTAAAGCGATCGCAAATGGCTATAATTGTGAATATATTCACCAGTGCCACTGCTTGTGTTCAAAACTTTATTTACCTTTGGTAAAATGGAGATTCAGATATGGTACAGCAACTTACACCACCGGAAATCAAACCAGAAATCATCTACCCTGATAGTGATGGCAACCTTATGTCTGATAATACCAAACAATATGAATGGATTGTTAAAATTAAGGAAAATTTAGAAATATTATTCGCACCAAACGATGATGTATTTATAGCCGGTGATTTACTTTGGTATCCTGTAGAAGGAAGTGTAAAAACCCGACAAGCACCTGATGTCATGGTGGTGTTTGGAAGACCCAAAGGTGATAGAGGTTCTTATAAACAATGGCAAGAAAATAATCTTCCTCCCCAAGTGGTATTTGAAATCCTATCTCCAGGCAATAGTACCAAGGAAATGGCTAAAAAAATCCTCTTTTATCAGCGTTATCGAGTAGAAGAGTATTATATATACAATCCAGATACAATTGAATTAACAGGATTTATTCTTGAAAAAGAATGTTTAGAGGCAATTGAGGATATTAATAATTGGGTCAGCCCGCGTTTAGACATACGTTTTAAAATCACAGCAGATAACTTAGAAATTTATTATCCTCATGGCGGTAAGTTTCTCACATCTGTAGAATTAAATCAACGTGTCGAAGAAGAAAAAGAACGTGCTGAACAAGAAAAACAACGTGCTGAACAAGAAAAACAACGTGCTGAACAAGAAAAACAACGAGCCGACCAAGAACACAAAAATTATCAAGACCTATTAGCAAAATTAGCAGCTAAAGGTATTGATCTCAATAAGCTCTAAAAATTAGAATTATATCCCCGACTTCTTTGAGAAGTTGGGCTGACGGGATGACAAAAATGGTTAAGATGCAGATATTGCCCCATGTTTATCTCCTAAAGCATAGCGAGAATTTCCTCTATTATAATAAGCATCAGCCTTATAAAGATTAATCTGCAATGCTCTACTATAATCAGATATAGCCTTATTTTCATCTCCTCTCATCGAATAAGCTACTCCCCGATTAAAGTAAGCATGATAACTATTTGGATTAATTTTTAAGGCTCTATTGTAATTATTAATAGCATCTTCTATTACTCCTAAAGCAGAGTAAACTATACCTCTGGCAATTAAAGTTTTGGTATTATTAGAATTAATTTGCAAAGATTCATTACAGTCTTTCAATGCTTCATGAAAATTTCCCAAAAAATAATTAGCAACTGCGCCATTATAGTAAGCTTCATCAAGAGTAATTTGTTACATAATACCATCTTTAGCTTTATGTGTGCCATTTCACTAACAATTCTATTGTCCATCAAAAACTAAAAAAAGAGAGATAGAAAACTCTACCCCTCTTTTTAATTCATCAAATAACTATTAGCTAATTAGCTCTTAGTATCTGCTGGGTTTGTGAACAAGGAAGCTCATAACTTGACACTGCTTAATGTTGTCAAAACCAACAACACGGATGTAGCAGTTACCATACTGAGAACGGCAACTTTGAACTTCGTTCAATACTTCTTGAGAAGTTTTAGCACCGAACAAAGGCAACTTCCACATTGTCCAATAAAGTTCTGTAGGTTCAGAAGTTTCGTTGAATTCAATTGCAGGAATGAAACCTTGTGTGATGATGTACTGAACTTGCTTGGCGATTTGCGCGTCAGACAAAGGGGGAAGGTAAGAAAGGGTTTCGTAACGACGCTCTTTAGGTAAAGTTTGCATAGTTTTTGATAAGTGGGGGAGATTTTTTATGACTTGGTTGACTGACTAATTGGATAAATTATCCAAATTAGCATCAGATATTGTCTGTCTTTCAATTTCGAGGCTGGGACTTGATAAACTTAGTTGCGTAATGCGTTCGAGATGCTGGCGACGCTGTTCCATATTGGCTTGCTGAATGCCAGTTATCACCATTTCTGGTAAAAACTCTGTCACTTCCGCCGCTATGTGTTCCCTGACAGTCATAATCCGCAAAGCCAAATCTGACTTTTCCAGAAACAGTTCCTCAATATAAGCTTCTCCGTCTTGGACTTTCCCAGCCGAGAAGTTTTGCAACCAATGTGCTAAAGGAGGATTTGTTTCGCCTAGCTGTGCCAATACAGTCCTTAGCGCCTGATAAGTCAGGTAGCTTTGGAGAGTTTTGGCTGTGTCTTTCGCAATTTGCTTTAAATCCATGCTTGACCCAGCCCTTTAGATTTTTAGATTTTGGATTGTATATGAATCCAAAATCCCAAATCCTCAATTATCAGACGGTATCCATTGCTTCAAACTCGAACTTAATTTCTTTCCACAGTTCGCAAGCAACAGCCAACTCAGGAGACCACTTAGCAGCTTCGCGGATAATATCATTACCTTCACGAGCCAAGTTGCGACCTTCGTTACGAGCTTGAACAACTGCTTCTAAAGCTACGCGGTTAGCAGTAGCACCAGGAGCGTTACCCCAAGGATGTCCGAGAGTACCACCACCGAATTGTAGTACGGAGTCATCACCAAAGATTTCTACCAACGCGGGCATATGCCATACGTGGATACCACCGGAAGCAACTGCCATTACACCAGGTAAGGAAGCCCAGTCTTGGGTAAAGTAAATACCACGAGACTTGTCTTGTTCAATGTAGTTTTCACGCAATAGGTCAACGAAGCCCATGGTGATTCCACGTTCACCTTCTAACTTACCAACTACTGTACCAGTGTGAATGTGGTCACCACCAGACAAGCGGAGAGCTTTAGCCAATACGCGGAAGTGGATACCGTGGTTCTTCTGACGGTCAATTACAGCGTGCATAGCCCGGTGAATGTGCAACAGAATACCGTTATCACGACACCAGCGAGATAATGTGGTGTTAGCGGTGAAACCTGCGGTCAGGTAATCGTGCATGATGATGGGCTGCTTGAGTTCTTTAGCGTACTCAGCCCGTTGGATCATTTGTTCGCAGGTAGGAGCGGTAACGTTCAGGTAGTGACCCTTGATTTCGCCTGTTTCCGCTTGTGCCTTATTAATAGCTTCAGAAACGAACAAAAAGCGATCGCGCCATCTTTGGAATGGTGCGGAGTTGATGTTTTCGTCGTCTTTGGTGAAGTCCAAACCACCACGTAAACATTCGTAAACTGCGCGTCCGTAGTTCTTAGCGGAAAGACCTAATTTGGGCTTAATTGTACAACCCAACAGCGGACGACCGTATTTGTTCAATTTGTCGCGCTCAACTTGGATACCGTGAGGAGGTCCTTGGAAGGTCTTGATGTAAGCTACTGGAAAACGAATGTCTTCCAAACGCAACGCCCGTAAGGCTTTAAAACCAAATACGTTACCGACAATAGATGTCAATACGTTGGTAATAGAACCTTCTTCAAACAAGTCCAAAGGATACGCAACGTAGCAGATATATTGGTTATCTTCACCAGGAACTGGTTCGATATCATAACAACGACCTTTGTAGCGATCTAGGTCGGTGAGCAAGTCTGTCCAAACTGTTGTCCAAGTACCAGTAGAAGACTCAGCAGCTACAGCCGCACCAGCTTCTTCTGGAGGAACTCCGGGTTGGGGAGTCATCCGGAAAGCTGCTAATAAATCTGTATCTTTAGGTGTGTAATCCGGTGTGTAATAAGTTAGTCTGTAATCTTTAACCCCAGCTTGATACCCAGACTTAGCCTGAGTCTTAGTTTGCGCGTAAGACATATTTTTCTTCCAAGAAGTCTTTCTTTACTACTATCAAATCACGTTATGTGCAACTTATTCTCATTCTTACTCTTTATTCATTCTTAATAAGATTATAAGTTTTGCTTATGATTAGGGGCGATGAGTTTCTATGGTAGCAGTATTACTGCTGCATAAATTCAGACGTACTACTTTGACGCTGTTATTTTTCGTCCCAGGAATACAAAATCTTTTCATCTTGAGTTTGCATACCCTACCAAACCGATTTAATCAATTGATCAACTGTCTGGGGAATTTTGCCTGATGTCTTTACTTAAAGCGGGTAAAGATTGATCATGAGGCGTTTTCTCTGAACACAGGTTTAGTCAGGGGATGAGCAAGGGAGAAGAAACTGCACATCACTAGATTTGTAGCTTACCCCACAATATATCAATTATTTAATAAGTTATTTTGCAATTTTTCCCAATTGATATATTTAGATTTGTTACGACGTAAAGATTTAACATTTTGTTAAGAACAATTTACAAATGTATCTAAATCAAGTATGTCTTCATTTCTGGCTGTCCTGGTTGCTACAAAAACTTGGTATAAATATTGAATATAAACATTACTTATTCAGCTATTAGGGTATTAATCTTTGCAAAACTTGTTGTAAAACTACTGCTGTCCAATCAATGTCTGTTACCATGGTCTGTTTTCCTAAAGTTAATCTAATTCCCGTTAAAGCGGCTTGTTGAGAATACCCCATTGCTAATAGAATAGGACTAGGGCTTAATTTTCCACTATTACAAGCCGAACCTGCGCTAATACCAATTCCGGCTAAATTTAACTGTCGGACTAATGTTTTTCCGCTGATTTTTTCTCCCTCCGCAGTTGCTAAACAAAAACTGAGATGATGGGGTAAACGATGAATTCTGTCACCAGTGGGAATTAAACCGGGAATATCTGCTAAAATGGCAAAGAGGTGATCGCGTAACCCGATTAGTCTTAACATCTCTGTGTCTAATTCCTGGGCTGCTAACTCCGCTGCTACTCCAAATCCAGCAATAGCAGGAGTTGCTTGAGTTCCTGAACGCAGTCCGGCCTCCTGTCCACCCCCACTTAGTAGCGATTTTAATTTTACCCCAGGACGCACATATAACGCCCCTGCACCTAAACCACCATATAATTTATGACTAGATAAACTCAATAAATCTACTGGTAAAGTCTGCACGTCTAGGGGTAGTCGTCCAGCAACTTGCACTGCATCCGTGTGAAATAAAGCGCCGTGTGTTTTCGTAATTTCCCCTAATTCAGGAATTGGTTGGACTGTTCCTATTTCGCTTTGTCCATAAATTACAGATACCAATACTGTATTATCTCGCAATGCGGCTTTTAGGTCTTCGGGGTTAACTCTTCCGTAATTATTTACACCTAAACGGGTAATTTCCCAACCCCAATTTTCTAACATTTTCGCCGGTTCAGAAATAGCTGAATGTTCTACACTGGAAATAATGATATGCTGGGGGGTGCTGTAACACCGCGCTACCCCCATAATTGCTAGGTTGTCTGCTTCCGTTCCTCCAGAGGTAAAAATAATTGATTCGGGAACAGCGTTAATTAAACTCGCAACTTGCATTCGGGCTGTTTCGACAACTAAGGCGGACCGGTTGCCCCATTCATGTAAACTGGAGGGATTACCCCATTGTTGAGTTAAAATGGTTTGGATCATAGCGATCGCTTCTGGACGAGTGGGAGTAGTAGCACTGTAATCTAGATATATTTGCATAAAAATTTATACTTTAGGACTTACACATTGCTGTTTTGAGGTAAATGTTTCGCGCAAAGAAAGAAATTAATTGAGGGTGTGACATTAATATATTAAAATCCCTGTAATTTACTTTTATTAGATTACTGTGTTTATTTTCCCACAAATTCACCATTCTCCTTACATCTTGTTATTGCTTTTGACTCTGACTGGTTGTCAACAAGTCCAATCATCTAGTCAGCTTTTAGAACCATTACCCCAAGATCCTTTAATTCAAGTTTACTTCAATAATTCCCAATCTTCAAAATATACAGAAGCCTATCGTCAAAAATCCCGATTCGGGGATGATCTAGAAAAGCAGATTGTTGATACTATTTCTCAAGCAAAATCTACCATAGATATAGCTGTACAGGAATTACGTTTACCAAAAGTTGCCCAGATATTAGCAGAAAAACAAAAATCTGGTGTGAAAGTGAGGTTAATTTTAGAACATAATTATTCCCGTCCTTGGAGTAGTTTCACTTCCGCAGAAATAGCTAATTTAGAAAAAAGGGAACAAGAAAGATATCAAGATTTTCGCAAGTTTGTTGATATTAATAAAGATAATCAAATCACATCGGCGGAAATTAGTCAACGGGATAGTTTAGCTATTGTTCAAGATGCTCAAATTCCTTGGATAGATGATACTGCTGATGGTTCAAAAGGTAGTAGATTAATGCACCATAAATTTGTGGTTGTTGATCATCGTTTTGTGATTATTACTTCTGCTAATTTTACCCTCAGTGATACATCTGGAGATTTTACAAATTCTAGTAGTTTGGGTAATGCTAATAATCTATTAAAAGTTGATAGTCCTGAATTAGCAAAACTAATAACAGAAGAGTTTAATATTATGTGGGGTGAGAGAGTAGGAGGAAAATTAGATAGTAAATTTGGACTTCAAAAAACTCTCCGTAAATCACAAACAATCACTTTAAATAATAGCAAAATTACAGTTAATTTTTCTCCAATTTCTCCTACTGAACCTTGGGTTGATTCTGCTAATGGATTAATTAGTAAAACTTTATCCGCAAGTAAAAAAACAGTTGATTTAGCATTATTTGTTTTTTCAGATCAACAACTTGCTAATATTCTCGAAGAACGTCATGATCAAAATGTGCAAGTTCGGGCTTTAATTGAACCACAATTTGCTTATCGTTCTTACAGTGAAGCTTTAGATATGATGGGATTTGCTTTAAGTGAGAACTGTAAATATGAAGTTGATAACCATCCTTGGAAAAATCCGATTTCTACCGTAGGAGTCCCAATTTTAGCAAAAGGTGATTTATTACATCATAAATTTGCAGTCATTGATAATCAAACAGTAATTACAGGTTCTCATAATTGGTCAGAAGCTGCTAATAATGGCAATGATGAAATATTAGTTGTAATTGAAAATCCCACAGTTGCGGCACATTATCAACGGGAATTTGATCGGCTTTATGGTACGATTAAACCAGGTTTAACAGCAAATATTCAAGCTAAAATTGATCAGCAAGTTAAACAATGTCCTCAAATTCAAAAACCATCATCTTTAACAAGTTCGATTACTCATAAAATTAATCTCAATACCGCAACTCAAGCAGAATTAGAAACTCTACCCGGTGTTGGGAAGAAATTGTCTGAACGGATAATTATAGCTCGTCAACAACAAAAATTTACTTCTTTACAAGATGTAGATAAAATACCAGGAATTAGTGCTAAAATCTTAGCAGAATGGGAAGAAATGATCACATTGACTTCAGATTAACGCATATACGGATAATCATCATACCACTAATGGTATGATGGTAGAAAACCGGGTTAGTATTTTAGTAAGTGCCTTAAAGTTAAAATATTGCTAGGAGAACTTATGAAATTTTACGATAAATTGAATGGGGCGATTACTCAAAATCAGAGTTTACTATTTATAGGACTAGATCCTAATCCTGAAATGCTCCCTGAAAGATATTCCCAGAAATCAGATCCCAAAAGTATGATTGATAGTCTGTGGGATTGGTTAGAATTTACTATTTCCCAAACCAGTGATTTAGTATGTGCCTATAAACCAACTCTGGGATTTTACGCAGCTTTAGGTATTCCAGGATGGGAATTATTACAAAGAACTTTAAAAGCTATTCCTGCTCATATTCCAATTATATTAGATGCCAAACATAGCGATCTTAATACTAGTACAATTTTCGCTAAAACTGTTTTTGAAGAATGGCAAATTGATGCGATTACATTGAGTCCTTATGCAGGACAAGATCATGTAGCACCCTTTTTAGTTTATCCCGATAAAGCCGTTTTTATTTTGTGTACAACTTCTAATCCAGGTGCAGTGATTTTGCAGCAATATCCTACAGCGGAATCCCCCTTTTATTTACAAGTAGTCAAGGAAGCAAAAAATTGGGGAACACCTGAACAACTGGGTTTAGAAGTAGGAACTATTCAACCAGATATTTTAGCGAAAATTCGCAAAGAAGCACCAGAAAGACTAATCTTAGCCCGCAGTATTTGGTCTGAAGGTGGTAATCTTAAAAACTTGCTATCAGCGGGATTAAATTATAATGGTGATGGGTTACTTCTTCCAGTTTCTCAAGATATGTTAGGAAGTGAAAATCTATCTACCCAACTGCAATCTTTAAGGGCGAAAATTAATCATTTCAGAACTGAAATTTCTCAGGAAAACTCCGCTTGTTCCGTCTGGTTTCCCGATGTTTGTTTATTAAATAAACACCCGCTTTTAGATTTAATTTTACAACTTTATGACATTGGTTGTATCATGTTTGGTGAGTTTGTCCAAGCTTCTGGAGCTACCTTTCCCTATTATATAGACCTCCGCAAAATCATTTCCAATCCCCAAATATTTCATCAGATAGTAATTGCTTATGCAGAGATTCTTAAAGACCTAACTTATGATAGAATAGCTGGTATTCCTTATGGTTCTTTACCTACTGCTACTGGATTATCATTACATCTAAATTCCCCGATGATTTTTCCCCGCAAAGAAGTAAAAGCACACGGAACTCGCAAGGTAATAGAAGGTAATTTTAATCCTGGAGAAGTTGTTGTCATTGTTGATGATATTTTGATCAGTGGTAAAAGCGTAATGGAAGGAGCAGAAAAGTTAAAATATGCGGGATTAAATGTTAATGATATTGTAGTATTTATGGACCATGAGCAAGGTGTAAAAGACAGATTACGAGAAAATGGCTATCAAGCACACGCAGTTTTAACTATTTCTGAAATTACAGAAACTTTATATGCAGCAGGCCGTATTAGTGAGGAACAATTTAAAACTTTATCTGAAATAAATTAGACATTTTAGATATTTATTTTCAAGATAGTGATACAAAAATAATTCAATAATTAGGATTTTGTGGTAAACTGTAGTTACAGCAAATTGTCATCAAACCCGGAACAAGAACCCCAGCCCCAACCCCCTCCCTGCGAGCGATGAGGGGGCTAAGATGTACCTTATATGATTGCAAATCGCTGTAAAATAGTTAGATATGGGAATCTTCAATAATTTCCCAAAACAAAATACCCGACTTCTCTAAGTAGTCGGTTATCTCAAACTCTGGATGTTTAAAAATAAAGCTTAGTAATTTTTATCACCAATCAAAACAGGAACAAATTTCTCAATGAATGCCTAAAGATGGCACTGCTGCATTATTTAGATATGAATTACAACTTAGAAAGAGGTTTAAATCTCACAGAAATAGCCTTTCATACTAATAAAAAGATTAGACATCTCCAGAAATTAAATATGCGTTTCCTAGAACCCTTGTAGGGATGTTTAATGGAATGTCTCCATTTCCGAAGATGCCTAATTGTTAGACTACTTGGATTTAATGCTATTAGTATTTTATCACTGACGGGGCGACACTAGGAAACTTTATTGAGACTTTAGTGATTTTTAAAACACAAGAACACTTATAATACGGTTTAAAAAGCATATAAAACTTAGGATAGAGAAGTAATTAAACGATTTTGAATTTTAATATCCGTTTTTTCCTAATTTTCAAGAATTTTGCTTTGAATTTCCGGTTAATTAGCATTTGTAAATAATTAAGTTCCGTGATATCTTATACACATCATAATATATACTAAAAGAAAAGGAACTAATTTAGGGCGCGTAAGTAATGTATTTTATACAAGAAAAAGGATCTATTGACAAAATATATGGTGCAGGAATTTAGTACGGCATTGAAACCCACCCAAAACAATACATTCCCATTGGCTTTCTTATCATTATTACTGGGAGTTTTCATTTTATCTTTTGCGGCAATTTTCACTCGACTGGCAGAAAATGAACTGAGTCCGTCAGCAACTATTTTTAATCGCTATTATATAGCTACAGTAGTTTTATTTATTTGGCAAGCAATTCAATCTAGAATCAACAATTCACCTGAACCCAATCAAGTCATTGAGTTACGAGACTGGGGAGTTTTTCTTTTATCATCAATGTTAGGGACGGCTGCTATTTTTCTTTGGGCTTTGTCATTAACTCAAACCAGCGTTGCCACTTCTAATTTGCTCCATAATGTCACCCCTATCTTTGCCGTATTAGGTGGTTGGTTGTTCTTAGGTCAAAGTTTTGACTATAAGTTTTTATTAGGATTGATGATAGCAATTGTTGGCATAGCTATCATTACTAGTGGAGATTTTCAAGCTGAGGTTAACTCCCTTTATGGTGACTCTTTAGCTCTCCTATCTGCTGTTTTTTATGCCTTAAATTATCTAGCCAGGGAAAAATTACGCTCCAAATTTTCAGCATCCACGATATTATTGTTTACTTGCCCATTAAGTGGATGTTTTACTTTCCTCATTGCATTAACTAGTAAAACACAACTATTTCCAAATTCCTGGGAAACCTGGCTGGCAGTAATTTGTTTAGCAGTTCTATGTCAAATTATCGGACAAGGATTACTAACTCATAATCTTAAACAATTTTCTTCAGGTTTTGTAACTCTCTTGATGCTTCTAGAACCTTTGCTAACAGCTTTCTTTGCTTTTTTAATTTTTGCAGAAAAGTTAAGTATTCTCAACTGTTTTGCCTTTATCATCGTTTTGATAGGTATATATATAGCAAAATTAAGCATTGGATCAGGAAAGGTAGAAGAAAAAACCAATCTTGATATTCAGAGAACTGTATAAATAAAAATTAAGGTAAGGAAATTTAGCGAACATTTAGATCACCAATCCACCATGACTTTACCCACTCCACCCTGTTGTCCTGATCCCAGCCGAATACCCTCAGAACAGGAACTACGCGAAGATCTTGCTGCTGCTTACCGACTCATCGCCATGTACGGTATGACCGATTTGATATTAACCCATCTTTCCGTCCATTTGCCCGGTGAAGGACATCGTTTTTTAGTCAATCCTTATGGGTTGTTGTTTGAAGAAGTGACGGCAAGTAGTCTAGTTGTCGTTGATGCGGCTGGTGAACCCCTGCAAGAAACGACCTGGCCTGTGAACCCAGCAGGATTTGTGATCCACTCGGCGATTCATATAGGTCGCCCGGACGTGCGATGTGTAATGCACACCCACACCCTGGAAGGGATGGCAATTGCCACGCAAAAACAGGGTTTACTACCCCTGCATCAATCCATGATGGAGTTAGATGGGCGTGTTGCCCGACACCAGTTTGAAGGGATTGCAACGGATGACAATCTCTCAGAACGGGATCGGCTTGTGCGTGATTTGGGTGACAAGCCCTGTATAATCCTTTGTAATCACGGACTCCTAACCGTCGGACGATCTGTGGCCGAGGCCTTTTACTGGATGTGGTATCTCAATCAAGCTTGTCGAATTCAATTAGCGGCACAAGCTTCAGGTGCAGAATTATTTATACTGCTGCCGGATGTGGTTGCCCGGACACAGGCGCAATATAGTACAGATGCGACCAAGGGTTGGCTACCTTGGCAAGCACTCAAACGTAAGCTTGATCGGCAACAGCCAGACTATCGCCACTAGACGGACTTTAGATCATTCAACCTTGAGAAGGTTTAACTTTGAGAACTTTTGCGTTTTTGCCTTGTTTACCATGATCACTTTATCTCATCCCCCTCGTCTCGTAGTTCTCGATGGTCGCACGACAAATCCTGGGGATTTGCTGTGGGAGCCGATCGCTCAGTACGGCGACCTGACTGTGTATGACACTACTGAGCCATCTCAACTGATTGAACGGACTAAAAATGCTGATATTATCATCACCAACAGCACAAAGTTAAACGCCGACTTTTTTGCGATCGCGCCAGCTTTGCAGGGTGTAATGGTTCTATCAACCGGTTTTAACGCGGTGGATACCGTTGCGGCTCGATCGCGCAATATTCCAGTTTGCAACGTTTCCTCCTATAGCACAGATGCAGTTGCCCAAGGCGTTTTCGCCCTCCTCTTAGAACTAACTAATCAGACGGGACATCATGCCGCAGCCGTGCGCTCAGGACGCTGGTCTGGCTCGTCCGACTTCTGTTTTTGGGATGGTAACCTGATTGATCTTGCCGGTCTCACCCTGGGTATTGTGGGTTTTGGGCGCATTGGTCGCGCAGTAGCAAGGATCGGTCAAGCCTTTGGCATGAATTTACTGATCACCCAACGACAGCCCAGTCCTGACTCCGTTGATCTCGCCACCGTACTGGTTCAAAGTGATGTTGTTAGCTTACACTGTCCTCTCAGCCCAGACACGCGCGGCTTGATGGATGCAGCCCGACTTGCACAAATGAAACGGACTGCTTATTTAATTAATACCGCTCGCGGTGGTCTCATTGATGAAATAGCACTCGCCCATGTACTCCACAACGGCGGGTTAGCCGGTGCGGGTTTAGATGTCTTAAGCCAAGAACCCCCACCACTTGATCATCCATTACTCACTGCTCCCAATTGTATTGTCACCCCGCACCTTTCCTGGGCAAGTCGCCAAACCCGCCAACGCTTGATTGCTCAGGTTGCTGAGAATATTGCGGCCTTACTTGCAGGTCAGCCCCAAAATGTTGTAAATTAACCAAAAAATGGGACACAATCTCTGTTCTTCTAGTTCCTCTATTGTGGTATAATTTCCATGGTCGCCATTATGGCATTGAGAGACTTTAGGGACTTCCAATTAAAAAAATACCCAAAAATTTCTCGTGGTGCGGGACGAATTGCCCGCTAATCATCAAGGATGGGCAGGATGTCCATCCCACAAAATTGGGTAATTTATTTTTTGGTGTTCCTTTAAACGAACGTCGAGGGATCGTAAGACTATTTCGATAGCACAACCAAAGGAAGCGTTAAAGCATTAAAGCGTTTAAAATCTACCAATCTAATTTTTGATGAGTACAACTTCCAATTCTCTATCATTCAATCCAGCTACGGTTGGCAAGGTTTCCGGGACTTTATTCGAGAATGTTTACCGTGTAATTCATTCTGAATCTCATGCCCAAGATTTTTTTGAGGGTAAGTTATCACGACATGAATGGATTGATTTTCTAGATCGGCAACGTCAGTTGTTAGTTAATGCAAAAATTCCATCTGCTGACGTGGACTTTGCCAAACGCTATCCTGGTTCAATTAATTCATTTATAAGTACAACCTATCAAGACCCCACATTTCAAGACTGGTTGTTATTACCGGAAGATTGGCAAAGTGTTTGTCAGTCTGCCGAGCAAACAATCAGGGGATCGTTTGAACATCAAAGTGCTGCGACCTATATCTATCCAGAAGAAGGCTATTTAATGCTCACCTTAGCGCAAGCATTTCGCGCAAAACGGGCGATTTTTCTGGGGAGTTATTACGGTTACTGGGCTGCCTGGGCAATGGCTGCATTAGAATTGGTGGGGGGGACAGCGGTTTTGCTCGATCCCAATGAAGATTGCTGTGCGTTGGCGCGACATAATTTGAAAAGTCTTTATCCAAATGTGGCGATTGAAGTAGTTGCTTCAACGGGTCAAGATTACTTAGCAAACTATGATGGCGATCGCTATGAACCATTCGATTTCGTCGTTTTAGATGCCGAATTGCCGCCAGACTATCCCGACGAAAACTTACGCGGCAAGGGTCTATATTACGCGCTTTTAGAATCAGTTCTCCCGCATCTTGCAGATCGCTCTCTCCTAGTTTGTCACAACATTTTGCTCAATGATCAAACAGGTAGCGAAGTTCTTAACGCAGTGGTTGAGCGTAACCGCAAAGAATTAAAACCCTTTTTGGAACTTGTGCAAAAAAACTATCAATTCTTTAGAGAAATTCCAACGACAGAAGGAATGGGTGTTGGACTTTATCACCGGGGAACATGAATACAGATCTGCGCCAAGACTTAAGTCAAACTATCCAAGGCATCCATGCCCGGTTCTGGGCAACAGGAACTGGGGGGAACTTTAGTGTTGTTTCCCAGAGAGAACCCTTGCGATTACTGATGGCCCCCAGTGGGGTGGATAAGGGTTCGGTTCAGCCTGCCCATTTGATTGAAGTGGATGATCAGGGACGGGTTGTTGCTGGTCAAGGACGGGTATCTGCGGAAACCCAACTGCACTTGCAAATAGTCCAGAGAGTTAAGGCTGGTGCAGTCCTCCATACCCATTCTATCTTTAATACCTTACTGTCAGAGTACTATCAGTCCAATCAAAGTCTGACCCTGATCGGGTATGAAATGCTGAAGGGATTGGAGGGGATTCAAACCCATCAAGGGGCGATCACCCTACCCATTTTAGCCAATTCTCAGGATATAGTCGCCCTCAGTCAAATGGTGGGGGTGATCTTGTCAGAGAAACCTGACACCTATGGCATTCTCCTAGCAGGGCATGGCCTGTATACATGGGGCAAGACCCTCTTTGAGGCTCGGCGGCACTTAGAAATTTTAGAGTTTTTGTTGGAACTTACCTATCGCAAACTCACCTTACCTCCCCTGTAAACATGGTTTCCTGTATCTTTACCAGTTCAGGTGTCAAACTCAGTTCCCTTTTGTTCCTCAACTATTCTATATTCTATTGAAACATGGCAATACTCACCATTCCCACAGAAAATCAACGCATTGATCAGCCAGAGGCAATTCAGGCTTATCTAGCTGCGATCGCTATTGGCTATGAACAGTGGCAACCTAACCAAGCTATCGCTCCTGAGTCCACGGCAGCAGCGATTTTAGAGGCCTATGAACCACAAATTCAGACCCTCAAATCCCGGGGAGGCTATGTAACTGCAGATGTAATCCAAATTCAGCCCGACACTCCCAACCTAGAGACAATGCTGGAGAGGTTTAGCCAAGAACATTGGCATGATGAAGATGAAGTACGGTTTACCTTGGCAGGTCATGGCTTGTTTCACATTAATCCCCAAACTAGCCCCGTTGTGGCAGTGGAAGTGGCAGAGGGGGATTTATTGATGATTCCCCGGGGAACTTTGCATTGGTTTAATCTCTGCGGCGATCGCCAGATTCGTGCTATTCGTCTATTTCAAGACTCCCAAGGTTGGACACCCCATTATACCAATAGTGGACTGGATAGCCAGTACCAACCCCTGTCTTGGAGTCTATCGGGAGGAATTGCCAAAACTGAATTGGAAAACTCGACTCCCGTGGGTCACCTATGACAGTCATTTTTAGGAACATTACCAGTATCCTCCTGGACATTGAGGGAACAACCACCCCAGTGTCCTATGTCTTTGGAGTTCTGTTTCCCTTTGTCCGACAGCACCTAGAAACCTTTCTAGCCACTCATGGTCTGGATTCAACTGTGCAAACAGATCTGTCCCTGTTAGCCCAGGAGTTTGAGCAGGATCAGCCCATGGGTCTAGAACCCTGGTCGGTCGGAGATCCCAAGAGTGCAATCCCCTATATCCTAGCACTCATGGACTGCGATCGTAAATCAACAGGGCTCAAGTCCCTCCAGGGTAAGATTTGGGATCAGGGCTATCAATCGGGTAGTCTGCAATCCCAGGTTTTTCCCGATGTTCCTCGTTCCCTAGAGGGTTGGCATCAGTCCGGTAAGCGGGTAGTTATTTTTTCTTCTGGCAGTGTACAGGCACAAGTGCTGATTTTTCGCCACAGTCAAGCGGGAGATTTAACCTCTTGGATTCATGACTATTTTGATACCCAAGTTGGTCCAAAGCGAGTAGCAAAAAGTTACCAAGCTATTGTAGCTGACTTGGGGGAGATTCCTGATCAGGTTCTGTTTGTTTCTGATGTGGTGGAGGAGTTGCAGGCTGCCCAGGCTGCCGGGCTGCAAACCTGTTTTTCCCGGCGACTCGGAAATGCAACTGCCGATTCACAGGGGTTTCCCTGGGTGGAATACTTTGATCAAATCCAACTGGTTTAGGTTTTAAGCCAGTCCTTGCCGCCGATTGAATGTGTCTTTTAAAGTACCAACATAAAAATTAAATACAAGTAGCCAATAAATGTTAAAATTTTTTCAAAGTAGCCAAGTAGAATTACAATAAATTAGGTTATCTAGACATCTCAGAAAAACAATGAAATCTATTATTTTGTTTAATCAGGCAGATCAAAGAACAGATCAAACCCATAAAACTTACACTTCGCCATTTATATCTTGGGATCGTCAAGCTGCCGTTCGATCATTCGTCAATACAGATGATGAATGGTCAAACTATTCTGGTTATTGGATGCCCACTTCGGCAGATAATATTTTAAGCCATCCTTTGATACCAGATGCGATTAAGCAATCTTTGTCGGCGTATTTGCTCATTGGTAGTTTAGATTTTACGTATGACTTAGAGCAAAAATTAATTTCCCACGTTTCCTCGCAATTAGCATCCGGAACTTTGCTTCCTGACTTGCCCAATGATGTAAAAATTGATGCTCTCAAAATTCAATGTGATGAGGCGTTTCATGCACTCCAAGCTCAACGATTAGCCACAAAAGTTCGACAAACCAGTTGTGTAAACCCAGATCATACCTTAAGTTGTTTTTTACGGTTTGTTGCAGAAGTAACAAATGGTTCAAATCTCCTGTCTACTGAACTCTTATTGTTTTGTGCGGTTGTGGTTTCGGAAACGCTGATTACTAAATCATTACGTGATGATTGGCGTGATTCGTCCTTACCAAATGAAATTCGCCATTTCTTTCATTTGCACTACAAGGATGAAGTGCAACATTCTCTGTATTTCACCTGGCTGCTGCACCATGTTTGCACTACTTGGTCAACTGCTACCCAACAGATGATTTCTGATTTATGGCCAAAGTTTATTGATGCTTATCTAGACTCAGATATTAATATAGCTAAACGAGCATTACAGGAATTTGATCTAGCTGGGGATTTAATTAATCGCATCATTCATGAAACCTATTATCAACCTGGGTCTTCCTATCAAATTCAGCGTCAATTGTCCATGGTTTACACACTCAAAGCATTTGAGCGAGTTAAGTAGGTGGGCGTTAAAAATTGTCGTTGGGGCAAGGGAACAGGGAACACTTCGACAAGCTCAGTGCATCGCAGGGAACAGGGAACAGAAAAATCAATTGTGTAATTAATTCTGTCCCATTACTTAGCTAAAACTGTTCCCAGTTAAGAGTTCCCTCCCCTCACAGATAACTTTTTGGTGAAAACCCTAAATATTAGGTGCGGATCTCTGGCACTTGATACAATTGAATTTTCTCCTTTATCTCTACTTGGTTTACCCTGTTATGTTTATCCCGAAATATCACGAAGAAAACAATTTAGAGGTTTTGCATAACCTCATCACCGCACATCCTTTAGGGACATGGGCAGTGTGTCAGGACAATCGGATTACGGCGCATCACCTACCATTTATGCTTTATCCCTCACGGGGGACTTACGGCTCACTGATTACTCATGTCTCTAAAGCTAACTCAGTGTGGCAACTTACTCATGATACCATTGATTCATCTCTAATTATTTTTCAAGGTGCAAATGCTTATATAACCCCCTCTTGGTATGCCAGCAAGCAAGAACATGGCAAAGTTGTTCCTACTTGGAATTATGCGGTGGTGCATATCTACGGAAAGCCAACGGTGTGGACGGATATGAACTGGTTACATCAACATATCCATACTGTAACGGATGCTCACGAGGCAAATCAACCCAAACCGTGGAAGGTGGACGATGCACCCCAGGAATACATCGACCAAATGACCCAGGGGATTGTAGGAATTGAAATTCCGATCGAGCGCATTATTGGTAAATGGAAAGTGAGCCAAAATCGGAACGAAGCGGATCGCCAGGGTGTGATCGACGGACTGCGGGCAAAGGGCGATCCAGAGTTGATCGCTATGGCAGACATGGTGGAAAATCCGGGAAAACGACTGGATCAGACTTAAAAAGTACCAGTGATGCTAGGATTTTATTTAGTAGCGCAAAATACATATAAAAATACTATTTAGGAGATTGATTAGTCAATATGGTGATGTTATCCCACCCAACCGTAAGCGATCACCACAAGCTGATCGGCGATGCACTTATCCTACCCGTACGCCGCCTTCTTGGTCCTGGTCCATCGAATGCACATCCAGCCGTATTAGAGGTTGTAGGTCGTGCGCCTATCGGTCACATGGATCCGGTGTATCTGAGGGCAATGACTGAACTCCAGGATTTGCTACGCTACACCTGGCAAACCGATAATCGGCTGACCCTAACGGTGAGTGGTACGGGGACAGCAGCTATGGAAGCAACCCTGGCAAATACAATCGAGCCGGGAGATAAAGTTTTAGTTGCCGTGAAAGGGTATTTTAGTGAGCGGTTAGTGGAAATGGCAAAGCGCTATGGGGCTCAGGTGGTTTCCATTAACTGTCCCTGGGGTGAAGTGTTTAGTTTAGCGACGATTGAACAAGCCCTCGACACCCATCGCCCCGACATCTTTGCGATCGTTCACGCGGAAACCTCCACCGGAGTGGGTCAGCCAATGGAAGGTATTGGCGACCTTTGCCATAAGTACAATTGCCTGTCAATTCTGGATACAGTAACCTCTCTTGGCTGTATTCCCGTCTTTTTAGATGACTGGGGAATTGACATTTCCTACAGTTGCAGTCAAAAGGGTCTAAGCTGCCTGCCTGGGATTGCCCCTGTTACCTTCAATGATCGAGCTATAGCCAAGATCGCGCAACGCAAAACCCCCGTTGTTAATTGGTATCTTGATGTTGCTTTACTCGAACGGTACTGGACTGGTGATCACGACTATCACCACACGGCACCAGTGAATATGAATTTAGGTTTACATGAGGGGCTGCGTCTTTTAGCGGCTGAAGGTCTAGAAAAATCTTGGGAGCGTCATTTTCAGAATGCAAAGCGCTTGTGGTCAGGATTGGAGCAACTCGGTCTACGCTTACTTGTACCCCAAGAACTGCGACTGACAACGATAACAACAGTTTGTATTCCTGAAGGCGTGCATGGCAAGATATTTACAAAACATCTCCTGAACACCTATGGTGTGCAAGTCGGAGGTGGACTTGGTGTCCTGGATGGTTCAGTTTGGCGGATTGGTCTTATGGGCTATAACAGCACGGTGGAAAATGTTGATCTGCTGCTGAATTTATTTGAATCCGAATTACCAAAATTTCGTGGATCAGCGCTCAGTTAGGGTTTGCTGATAGAAGCGTGGTGTAAGCCATAAAATTCTTCTTGTGATGGCAAGTGAAAGTTTTAGCCAGTTGGTATAGTTCAATAGTATGGTCTAAATACATGAAAAATGCTATAAATTAGCAAGAATTTATATGAACAATACTTGAATGAGATACAGTCATAAGCCCCCTCCTCGCTTACGGGGAGGGGGTTCTTGTATTTCACTCAACCAATAACCGCTATAACACCGATTCAATCATCAAAATTAAGTAGTAAACTGTTCAATAGTTTTACGAAGATCAGGATTTGATTGATGATTCCCATTATTTCCACTATTCCCCTTTTTCAACTCGCTTCAGGTGAGTTTCTTTCTCTCCAAATATATAAATTTGTTGGTGCAAAATCGGGTAAGAAAGTATATATCCAATCTAATTTACATGGTGCGGAAATTGTTGGTAATGCTGTAATTTACCAACTCATTGATTTCTTAATGACACTAAATAATACTCAGTTAATAGGAGAAATTTGGCTTGTTCCTGTTTGTAATCCCTTAGCTGTTAACCAGCGAACTCATAACTTTTCCACGGGTAGATTCAATATTTATGATAGTAAAAATTGGAATAGAATTTTTTGGGATTATGAAAAACAACATGATGATATAGAAGAATTTGCCCGTTCTCAAATTGGCTTAGATATAGATACTATTAAGCATAATTTTTTTCAAGAAATCAAATCTAGTTTCGATAGTCTTTTAGAAAAAATAAATTCCCCTAGTAGTGTACAACTAACCGATAAATATCGCTATAAGTTACAATCTCTTTGTTTAGATGCAGACTACGTAATTGATTTACATAGTCACACTGGGGAAGGACTAGAATACCTTTATTATTTCCGAAATCGAGAAGATAGTGCTAATTTATTTCTTCTCGATTATAGCATTTTATTTGATGAATATGATGGTGATGCTTTTGATGAATCATTTATCAAACCTTGGTTAGCTTTAGAGGATGCTTTGTTAAAATTAACTGGAGAAAAAATCAGATTTGATATAGAAGCATGGACTTTAGAATTAGGAACGGGAATGCAAATGAATCCAGATTCAGTATCTAAAGGAGTGGGCGGAATTAAAAATTATTTAACTCAAAAAAGCATTTTAAAAATACAGGATTTAATGCAACCAGAAACCATATCTCATCAAACTAGTTTTTGTTCACTCAGTCAACTCAAAAAATATTGGAGTCCCGGAGGAGGAATGATTTTATCTAAAGCTAAATTAGGTACTTTAGTTAATCAGGGAGATTTGCTATACAAGGTTCTTACGTTCAATAAAATCGGTGAATTACCCACAACTATTGATGTTTATGCTGAGAAAACAGGGTTGGTTTATGATATATCAATAAATAACTCTGTTAATGAAGGAGAATTTGTCCTAGCAACTATATAGTTTGTAATTAGAAGTATTTAATTTCCATGTTGATGATCAAAAATGAAATTACTATTCGTCCCATGAAAAATCATATCCATGATTATCAATTAATGGAAAAATGGCGTAGTGATGAAAAAGTATTACAATTTTATGGTGGTAGAGATGATTCTTATGACTTAGAAAAAGTTATCGAAACCTATCAACCTAGAATTATGGGAAAAGAAGCAATGATTCCCTGTATTTTCTTATATAAAAATCTGGAAATTGGCTATTTACAATATTATGATTTAAATAAATTATCAGAAAATATTAAACAAATGTATTGTCTAGAAAACACTAATAATGTTTATGGTATTGACTTATTTATTGGTGAAACTCAATATTGGAATCAGGGAATTGGGACAAAAGTCCTTTTATCTACCATAAATTATCTTTTCAATCGCCTAAAAGCTGCTAGAATCGTTATCGATCCTAATGTGAAAAACTTCCGCGCTATTCGCTGTTATGAAAAATGCGGTTTTGTGAAGGTCAAGCTTTTATCAGGTCATGATTTCCATGAAGGTAAATATCAGGATTGTTGGTTAATGGCAATAAATCGTAATAAATCGTTAAACTAAAATAAATATCTGACGGAATTTAGTTGCTAAAAAAATTATGACTCAACCAACTACAAAAATTTGTATACTCGGTGGTGGCTTCGGTGGACTCTATACAGCCCTGCGTTTAAGCCAATTACCCTGGGAATCTACACCAAAACCTGAGATTATTTTAGTAGATCAAAGCGATCGCTTTGTCTTTTCTCCCCTACTTTATGAACTCCTGACCAGAGAACTCCAAACCTGGGAAATAGCCCCACCTTACTCAGAATTACTCCAGGGAACAGGTATTCAATTTTACCAATCTACTGTTTCCGCCATAGATATCAACAAACAAACAGTCCAATTAGCAGATAAATCAGAACTGAATTACGACCGTTTAGTATTAGCATTAGGTGGTGAAACACCCCTAGATTTAGTTCCAGGTGCTGCTAACCACGCATACCCATTCCGTACCATTACTGATGCCTACAAATTAGAAGAACGGCTGCGAATTTTAGAAGCAGCAAATCCAGAAAAAATTCGTATTGCCATAGTTGGCGCGGGTTATAGTGGGGTAGAATTAGCCTGTAAATTAGCAGATAGAATCGGACAAAGAGGACGTTTACGCCTCATTGAAATCAGCGACCAAATCCTGCGAACTTCCCCAGAATTTAACCGCGAAGCCGCTAAAAAAGCCTTAGATAGCAAAGGAGTATTTATTGACTTAGAAACCAAAGTGGCCGCCATTGAGAAAAATAGTATCTCTTTAGAGTATAAAAGTCAAGTGGATACCATTCCCGTAGATTTGGTAATTTGGACAGTGGGAACAAAGGTTTCTCCAGTTGTCACAGCTTTACCCCTCAAGCAAAACCAGCGGGGACAAATTACCACCACACCCCAATTACAAGCTATAGAACATCCCGAAATCTTTGCATTAGGAGATTTAGCAGACTGTCTCGACGCAGAAGGAAAACAAGTTCCCGCCACAGCCCAAGTTGCTTTCCAACAAGCCGATTATACCGCATGGAATATCTGGGCTACTATTACCAATCGTCCTTTACTTCCCTTCCGCTATCAACCATTAGGGGAAATGATGGCTTTAGGAATAGATAACGCCACCCTCACAGGTTTAGGTGTAAAATTAGATGGTTCTTTCGCCTACCTAGCCCGTCGTCTCGCTTATCTCTATCGTTTACCCACATTAAATCATCAGTTGAAAGTCGGTTTTAACTGGTTAGTTAGTCCTATAATACAAACTCTTTCTTAATCAAGATCCCCGATTTCTGAGACAGGTCGGGGATGTAAACTACAAAAATTCAGATATCATAGCTATATATTTGCTGACTACTGAGGATTAAAGTATTAATTATTATGAAAAAACCTAAGGTGATTTTTGTAGATGCGGTGGGTACATTGTTTGGTGTTAAAAATAGTGTTGGGGAAATTTACCGACAAATCGCCCAGGATTTTGGTGTAGAAGTTTCCGCCCAAATTTTAGATCAAAACTTTATTAAAAGCTTTAAAGCAGCACCACCACCGATCTTTCTAGATGCAGATATTAAAGATATTCCCCAGCGTGAATATGATTGGTGGCGGATAATTGCTTTAAATACCTTTGAAGGTGCGGGGGTTCTTCCAGAATTTTCTGATTTTACCGCTTTTTTTACCGAACTTTATATCCATTTTGGCACTCCTGAACCTTGGTATGTTTACCCTGATGTTAAGTTAGCTTTGATGAACTGGCGACGTTTAGGAGTTGAATTAGGAGTATTATCTAACTTTGATTCCCGTTTGTATTTAGTATTGCAAGGTTTAGGACTGAAAGAATATTTTACTTCTGTCACCATTTCTACTCAAGTTCGTGCTGCTAAACCAGATCCAGAAATCTTTAAAATTGCCTTAAACAAACATAAATGTTCACCAGAAGAAGCATGGCACATTGGAGACAGTATAGAACACGACTATAAAGGAGCTAAAGCAGCAGGAATAAGAGGTATTTGGATTAACCGCAATATTAGTATTTAATACCATAATTATACTGTTGACATATATTTATAGTATAAAATTTATTTGCCAGGAATCTACATATAAGCATATTCATGAGTAATAACTATTAACCTAGAAATTAGATTTTTAGGCGTTGCTGATTTGAAGTTCAAAGGGAATGATATAAGGATATATTTAAATATCTATGTTGTTTTCATCTACCGTTTGTTCTTGAATCTATGAAGTCTTATTTAGCCGCCGCTATTCAAATGACCAGTGTGCCTGATTTACAGAAAAATTTAGCACAAGCAGAAGAATTAATTGACTTGGCCGTGCGTCAGGGTGCAGAATTGGTAGGTTTACCAGAAAATTTCTCCTTTATGGGGGAAGAAAAAGATAAACTAGCTCAAGGAAATGCGATCGCCCAAGTAACAGAAACATTCCTCCACACAATGGCACAACGCTTTCAAGTTACCATTCTCGGCGGCGGCTTCCCTATTCCTGTAGATAGTCACAGTAAAGTTTATAATACAGCATTGCTTATAGGCACTAACGGACAAGAACTAGCCCGTTATCAAAAAGTACATTTATTTGATGTCAATGTCCCTGATGGTAATACCTATCAAGAATCAAGTACCGTCATGGCTGGACAGGAATTACCTGCTGTTTATACTTCCCCTGAATTGGGGAAAATAGGCCTTTCTATTTGCTATGATGTCCGCTTTCCTGAACTTTACCGACACTTATCCAGCCAGGGCGCGGATGTCTTATTTATACCCGCTGCCTTTACCGCTTTTACTGGTAAAGACCATTGGCAAGTATTACTACAAGCGCGGGCGATCGAAAATACCTGTTATGTGATTGCTCCCGCCCAAACTGGTACTAATTATCACCGTCGCCAGACCCATGGCCACGCCATGATTATTGACCCTTGGGGTGTAATTTTAGCAGATGCTGGGGAAAAACCAGGGGTAGCGATCGCTGAAATCAAACCGACCAGACTAGAACAAGTGCGTCGACAAATGCCATCCCTAAAGCATCGCGTATTTTAGTCCCTCAGATCCCCGACTTTTCCAGAAATTGGGGGTCTATGTTCTCAGTGTTTGGGTTATATTTGGTCAGAAAAAATATTTTTTCCAAAACCCTTGACATTATCCCCACAAAACTGCTATATTTTCTGTAGTGAATTCATTGGGGCGTAGCCAAGTGGTAAGGCAGTGGGTTTTGGTCCCGCCACCCCTAGGTTCGAATCCTAGCGCCCCAGTTATAGAGAAAGCAAGTCTTAATGACTTGCTTTTTTTGTTTTTACACTTGTAGGAAAGTGAAAAAGCTCTTATTCTAGTAAAAATAAATTAATTACCCAAATAAAGAAATATTGATAAATTAGTATCTGTAACATCCACAATATTTGCAGAAAATTTATCTTACTAACACTGATTAGACATATATCTGCTTGAAGGTATTAACCAAGAACTACTTCAGAATATTTTCTGTTAAGTATATCTGTAATCCGAGGAAGAATCAGTATTGATTATTAACCAGAAAACATTGAGTATTAAATATTTCTCAAAGTTTTCTAATCATCATTTTCTTCCAGATATATTGTTGCAATTTGAGAGGAATATGATTGTGACTACAAATGTGATAAAGTTGAAAAAAATGCTTAATAGCTCTAGATATAACATAATTGATCTCAAAAAAATAGTTCCAATTGCAATTTACCATCGTTGGTTTATACTAGGGGTTTCCTGTACAGTCATGTCAGTAACAAGCCTTTTAGCTATTACTACTAAACCAACTTATCAAAGCTATATGCAAATATTGGTAAGTTATAATTCCAGTGAATCTTCATCAATTAATGGAATAGAAAAGAGTGCAAAGGACTTAAGTAAATTACAGCTATCAACCATTGATTACAGCAGTCAACTTAAATTAATGTCCAGTGATAAATTACTGCAAAAAGCTGTAAATTTACTTCATGCTAATTATCCACAAATGATGGTAAAAGATATTTATAATCATAGTCAAATGGTTAACAATTCATCTTTTGCGATAACTCAGTTACCAGTAGAATCAGGAGTTAGTCAAAATTTAAGTCAAATATTTTTGTTCTCTTTTACTGATAAAGATCCTTTAAAAACTAAAAGAGTATTACAAGCCTTAGAAAAAGTATATAAAGATTATAATGCAGATCAAAAAAATCAGAGAATTAGTCAAGGTTTAGCCTTTGTTAATAGACATCTATCCCAGGTGCAAGAGGATATATTAAAAGCTGAGAAAAACCTAGAAAATTTTCGTAAACAAAATAATTTTATTGATCCAGTTTTAGAAAGTAAACTTTCAATACAGTCTTTAGCGAATATTCAAAAACAGCGACAAATAACTCGCGCTCAATTGCAAGATGTGGAAGCTCAATATAACAGCCTAGAAAGAGAAATAGCATTTTCTAATCAAAAGCAAACAAATATTAATGATTCTCTAAAATCTCGCCAATATCAAGGCTTAATTACTGAACTTGAGCAAGTAGAAAAGGAGTTAAAGCAAGCTCGAACAATTTACACAGAAAAATATCCAATTATCGAACAACTGAAACAGAAAGAACAGATTATCAAGACACTGTTACAAGAGCAGAGACAAAATAAAGCTATTATTGATAATAAATCACAATTATCAATAGAAACAAACCCGAAATTGGAGAAAGATTTAACCCAATTAAAAATCATGAGATCAGGACTAATTGCTCATGATAATGATTTGGAAAAATCCGAACAAAAAATTCGTTCCTTGCTGAATAAATATCCAAGTTTAATTACAGATTACAAGAGTTTAGTTGCTAATGTAGAAATTTATCGTAAAACACTGCAAGAATTACGACAAGTGCAAAATTCATTAGGTGTAAAAATTGCTCAAGAAGGTTTTAATTGGCAAATTTTAGAAGAACCTGCTCTAGGGATACATATAGGTAATTTGCGTTGGTTATTAATTATTGTAGGAATCATGATTGGTCCGGTATTGGGTTTAGCAGCAGCCTTAATTTGGGAAAAATTTAATCATACAATTTTTTATACCCAAGACTTACAAAATATCACCAATGTTCAGTTATTAGGATCAGTACCAAGATTAGAAAAAACTCCAAATAGTTGGATAAATAGACTGCAATCTATGGTAAGAAATAAATCCAAAAAAATAGATATTTCTCATCAGGGAATGATTAAAAACTTACCTAATCATGAAGCTTTAGATATTATTTACCAGAATATTCAGATATTAAATAGTTCTTTGTCTTTAAAATCATTAATGTTAACTTCTGCATTACCAGGAGAGGGGAAAACAACTTTGGCCTTAGGGTTGGGAGCTAGTGCGGCTCGAATGCACCAACGAGTATTAATAATTGATGCTAACCTGCGTTCTCCTAATTTACATAAAACTCTAGGACTGACTAATGATTGGGGGTTATCCTTATTACTTGTTGATGATATTAATACATCATTTCATACTTACATTCAGCCTATTCATCCAGCTATTGATATTTTGACCGCTGGACCAATACCAGAGGATGCAGTAAATTTGCTTAGTTCTGAGCGAATGCAAGAATTAATGGATTTATTTGTCCAAAATTATGATTTAGTGTTAATAGATGCACCCTCAGTTTTAGATACAGTTGATGGTAGAATTGTGGCTTCTTTATGTAATGGAATTGTCATAGTAGGACGTATTGGTAAAGTTACTCCCCATAAATTGATGGAAGCTACAGAAATTTTAAAGAAGTTAAATTTAATTGGTATTGTTGGCAATGAAGTTTATCATTCTCCCCAAATATTGACACCATGAATAGGAGTTAAGAATTTAAAAAGAAGAAACACAAACAGAAAATTATCCAGTTCCCAGTCTCTAACCTCCATTTTTGACAATTGCTGAACTAGAATAGTAGACGCTTGTGATCAAACAATTAGCATGAAATTCTCACTGTTATTAGGCAATTTGTTTTTTGAGATGAAAGGTAGACATTGGTGGATAAGTATCCTGATCTGGTTTGTATTACTTGCTCCTGCACAAGCATCTGTAATTCTGCGTGTGGCAATTGAAAGAGAAGTCAAACAGGTAAAAGTCGGTGCTTCCACAACTGCTATTGTTAAAGATAGTAGTGGTAAAACATTAGGAGAACTACCGGGAATGAGACCCTTTGCTGCTCAAGCAATTCCTGGGGGAGTAGCTTTAGATAGATGGCAATCGGGGTTATTTTGGATTGAACCTACCAATAAGGGATATGTTTATATTGGCGATCGCTGGTTTCGCGGTAGAATCCTAGTAGTACCCACAGCCAACGGTTTGACGGCTGTTAACTGGGTTGATTTAGAAGAATACCTCTACAGCGTCATTGGTGGAGAAATGGACACTAGCTGGCCACCAGAAGCCCTGAAAGCTCAAGCCATTGCTGCCCGTACCTATGCCCTTTATGAACGGGAAAGACAACGGAGAAATCCCGTTTACGATTTAGGAGATAGCCCAGATCGTTGGCAAATTTACAAAGGTATAAGTAGTGAAGCACCCAAAACCTATGCCGCAGTAGACACCACAGCGGGCAAAGTCTTAACCTACAAAAACCAGATCATTCTTTCCGTCTTTCATGCTTGTTCCGGTGGACACACTGAAAACGTCGAAGATGTATGGAGTAGCAAAGAACCTTACCTACGGGCTGTTCCCGACTTTGACCAAAATATTAAAGAATGTAACTGGATAAAAACCTTCACCCCTGGAGAAATTAGTGCCAGAATTTCCGGCGTTGGTAATGTCAAAGATATGATTATCGAAACTCTTTCACAGTTCAAAAGTGTAAAAAGTCTCAAAATTGTGGGTGATAAAGGGACTAAAATTCTCAAAGGTGAAGAAGTCAGAACTGCATTGAGAATTAAAAGTACCCGATTTACCGTTAATAAAGATACCAATGGCAATTTCATCCTCCAAGGATTAGGCTTTGGTCATGCTTTAGGAATGAGCCAATGGGGAGCTTATGAATTATCAAAACGCGGTGCAAACCACTTACAAATTTTAGGATATTACTATCAAGGTGTAGCCCTAACACCTATTCAAGCAAAATAGCAGTTGTTAGTTGTTAGTTGTCACCTATTTGCTTATTCTTAAATTCCTGTTCTAGTAAATCTGTTTCTGTAGAATAAACAGAATCTTCTTTACCAATAACTTTTTCAGTGGCAAATTCCCTAGCAAAAGCAATCTTTTTCTGTAAAGAAACATCAGCACCTGCTAATAATCTAGCTCGTTCTTGACGTTGAGAATTGCGGTTAGAGATCTGATCATTGCGTCGCTTAATCCAAAAATATCGAATTAAAGGAATAGCAAGAAAACCTGTACCATAAGCTAATAAAACTCCATAAATACCTTGCACAAAAGCCACTAATCCGCCAATTTGAGCCGCAACCGTGCCATTTTTTAATAAATTGCCCAAAATCAAAGCCCCAACAAAATTTACTCCTCCTAAACCAGCACTAAGGAGAATTTGTCCAGAACTAGCTGCACTAAACTTCCAGGAAAATTCATGCAAATATTCAGATATTGAACGCCGCTGTTTTTTACTAGCTTTTACCTGTAAATCAGGGAAATAATATACCATTTGACCATCAGAACTTACCTGGGGCATTCCATTAAATCTTACCAGCACAGGCAACATATAATCCTCATATTCTTGTTGATATTTTTCGCCAATATCATCTAAATAAGGAGTAATTTGTTCTGCTACTACCGCACCTTGATTATTACTAATTACAGCGCCAATATCTTCCCAGCGGCGTTCTTCCAAATTAGCGTTAGGATCACCATCACCAAACAGAAATGAAAACACCGCTTCAAAAAAATTCATCTCACTATTTTCGCCCCGTTCCCTCCGTTGTTCTTGGTAATTATCACCATAATTTGGGCTAAAATACCAGAATAAATCAGGGAAAAAGAAGAAATTATTACTTCTAGAACTACTACCACCGCGATTATCATCATCTCGATTTGAACTAGCAGTCATAATAATGAAAATAGTCACAGTAATCAAAATGATAGAAGCAACTAAAAGAATGCCAAAAGAAATCCGAATTAGGTAAAATAGGACAGACCAAACTTTTTTCCACCATTCTTGCAAGCGTATTTGCAAGTATTTATTGCGTAAAATATCTCGAAAATTGCGGGGAAATTGGTAAACAACATCACCTGATTCTGCAACCTGTAAATGTCCCCCAGCGTCAGCAGCTAGAGCTAATAGACTTTGATTGACTTCAGCTATATTTAATCCTATCTGGGTGGCCACATCACCAACTGTAACTCGGTAGCCCAGTTGTTCCACAGAACGCATAATGGCGGGATTGGGAGTCATAAACTTGCTACATTATTATATTTTGGTTTACCTTTATTTCAGTATAATTGAACTAATATTTCTTGTCTTTGTGGTTATTAATTGCAATAATACCTTATATTGGTTTTCTGCCTTTATCCGCCTTTATCCGCATTCATCTGCGGTTAATTCATTACTTGATACCAATCAGCAAATTTATATATACATATATGGTTCAGTACAGTCTCGCTCAAAGTCCAGAAATTATCCTGATTGTTCCTGGCAAAGATTCCGCTAAAGCCCGTGACAAAGCAATGGATCAGCTAATGGAACTTATGGAAGCGGGGGAATTACCAACAGAATTAGAAGCAGGATTTGGTCCACAACAATTAATTGAAGTAAAAGAACCAACAACAGATACTTCTAATCGTGAAGATGAAATTACCCAAGCAGTGCAAATTCTCAGTAATTTAGCCTCACTGAAATTAAAAGTCCAAGAATCACGCACCGAAGCCCTAGAAATTCGTCAGGCTATTGACATACTATTTTCCGATAAATCCGTCACAGAGGAAGAAATAACCCATCTCAAAGAAGGTTTTAAAGTTCTGAAAAACTTTGCTCAAGCTAACCTCCGTTACCAGGAAGCAAAATCAAAAGCAGAACAAGCTAGACAGATTTTAGATCAGGCTCTCAAATCACCTGAATAATATCATATTTAGGGTTTAAGTAGGTTGGCGTTAAAAATTGTTATTATGACCGAAAAGACGGGACACAAGCCCCGTCCTAGAAGGACGGCTTTTCTTGATTCTTGATATACTCTTTCAATATTTCTAGTGGTGCACCACCAACTGAAATAGCAAAATAACTGGGACTCCATAAAGATTCTTCGTGGGGTTTTTTATATCCGGCTTGTCCATACCTGCGGCTAGACACGCCTTTTAAAGCATTTACTATTTGAGAAACAGATAATTTAGGAGGATATTCAATCAGTGTATGGACGTGATTCCCTTCACCGTTAAATT
>Ga0208596_1000006_pt1 | contig 85247 bp, 75 predicted proteins | sample LakMenEpi12Jul11_FD_150686 | JGI IMG/M metagenome (GOLD analysis project Ga0208596, IMG submission 150686) | Freshwater microbial communities from Lake Mendota, WI - 12JUL2011 deep hole epilimnion (SPAdes) | ecosystem: Environmental > Aquatic > Freshwater > Lake > Epilimnion/Euphotic zone ...
ATAACGGACAATTCCCCGGTTGTAGTAGGCTAGGGCATAGTTAGGATTAAACTTGATAGCTTGGGTGTAATCATCTATTGCTCCTGGCTTATCTCCTAAATCATAACGGACAATTCCCCGGTTGTAGTAGGCTTTGGCATAGTTAGGATTAATCTTGATAGCTAGGGTGTAATCATCTATTGCTCCTGGCTTATCTCCTAAATCATTACGGACAATTCCCCGGTTGTTGTAGGCTTGGGCATAGTTAGGATTAATCTTGATAGCTAGGGTGTAATCATCTATTGCTCCTTGCTTATCTCCTAATTCATTACGGACAATTCCCCGGTTGTTGTAGGCTTCGGCTAAGTTAGGATTAATCTTGATAGCTAGGTTGTAATCATCTATTGCTCCTTGCTTATCTCCTAAATCATAACGGACAATTCCCCGGTTGTAGTAGGCTTCGGCATATTTAGGATTAAACTTGATAGCTTGGTTGAAATCATCTATTGCACCTTGCTTATCTCCTAATTCATTACGGACATTTCCCCGACCGGCGTAGGCTTCGGCTAAGTTAGGATTAATCTTGATAGCTAGGTTGTAATCATCTATTGCCCCCTGCTTATCTCCTAATTCATTACGGACATTTCCCCGGTTGTTGTAAAATGCTGCACGGGGACTGAGTTCAATGGCTTTATTTATCGCTGCTGCTGCTTCTTTATATTTTTTTAAATCGCTTAAAACTCCAAACTTCTGATTATACAAATTAGGATTATTGGGCTGGAGTTGAATGGCTTGATTTATGGCTGCTAAGGCTTTATCCAGTTGGTTTGAATATCTATAGACTGTACTTAACGTATCCCAAGCAGGAACAAAATCAGGTTGAGATTGCACCGCTTGCTGTAATGCAGTTATAGCCTCTGGATATTCTCCACTCCAACTTAACGCCAAACCCTTACCATAATAAGCCAGGTGAATAAACTTTGGTTTTTGCTTAATTGCTGCTTCAAAAGCCTGTATTGCTTCTGAATAACGACGTAAGCGCCACAGTTGATTTCCTCTTTCTAACCATTGACTGGCGGTAGTAGTGCTTTGGGAAACATCTACTGATAAAATCGCTGTTTGAATAGACTTAACTTTTTGTTGATTTAGTTCTGGTGTTGGGGTGGTTTCTATCTTTTGTGCTTGGGTATTCAGTCGGGTAGCTAATGCTAAAAATGTACTCACCGGGATACCCAAACTATTACCTAATTGGATAGTTTCTTGACTACTACTATTATTATCAATAGCAGCTTCTCCCTCAGTTTTACCATGAATACCAATTACCCGCCCTTGGGAATCTAAAACAGGTCCCCCACTCATACCGCCAAAGGTGATACTACTATAAACTAATTCATATCCTCCTGTTAAAGAAACTGCACTTTGGGCTGTACTAGAACTGTTATTGTTAAAATCTGATTTGGTAGTATTTAATAATCCTTGTTCCTTACTATAAATCTGTCCCAATGTAAACCGCCAAGGTGATTTTTCTCCTAACCTGGGATAACCCGCGGTGAACATATATTCATAATCTTTGGTGGGATAATTTGCTAAAGTCGCAACTTGATAATTTTCCCGACTGGTGAATTTAACTACTGCTAAATCTACCCCTTCTTCTAATTTAATCGTGCTTGGTTCTACAGGATGTTCTTTACCATCTACTGTGAGGATTTTATAGGTATTTGGCTCACATGGTCCTACTTTATCTGGTGGTTTACAAACTACATGAGCCGCAGTTAAAACGGTGTAAATATCACCTTCTTTAGCGATAATTATCCCTGAACCATTACTACCGCTACTGCTATCAATTCTGACAGTAATTTGTTTAGCTTTTGCTTTTAATTCTCCTAACCAACCTGTTAATTGTACTTCTGCTATTTGTTGTTTAATATCTGGTATAGGTAAGTTATAAGCGGTGAGAATTTCTGGTTTGACCTGACCTAAAACGGTTTTAATAGGTATTCCCCAACTGAGTTTTCTAAATTCTTGAATTTCTGTATTTGTGGGGCGTTTTCCGTTGGTATAAACATAAGCAGTATTGAACAAAGGATAGGAACTAATGCCATTAATTCCTATTAAATTTCCTGTATTACTAATAATTGCACCGCCACTCATTCCTTGTTGAATATCGCTGGTATAGCCAATTTCATAACCATCTTTTAAACTGGGTTGAGAAATTATTTGTTGTATTTTTCCTGTTGTTAATACTAATTTATCTTCAGATACAGCATATCCTGCGGCTATAACCTGTGTTTCTAAGTTAATATCAAAAGAGGCGATTCTTTCAGCAATTTCTGATGGTAAACAATATTTTTGATTAGATGTAAATTCTACTATAGCTAAATCGAATTTATCAAAATTAGTATTAGGTAAAATTTTAGCTGCATATTTTTGACCATCGGCTGTGATAATATTAATATTATTAATTCTTCTGACAACGTGGGAATTAGTAACTACTAAATAAGAGTTACCTTTTCTAGCGAAAATTGTCCCGGAAGCGCCTCTTTCTTTGTCTCTGACTCTGACTGTAATTTGTTTAGCAATGGTTTGTAATTGTGAGTCTGAATAAATACCATTTTCTGGGTCTGCTGGTTGTAGTTTGCACGTTTGTGAGGTCTGTGTAAGTAGTTTTGTTGTCTTGGTTTGGGTTTCTATTGCTGACACTGGATAAGGTAGCAGCAGTAAGCAAGAGATAATAGCGATTTGATGTTTCATGATTAGTTAAATAGTGTTTTTATCAGTAGTGATTTACCCCCCGGAATCTTGTCCCCTCCCCTTAGCAAGGGTGAGGGTTAGGGTGGGGTAATTTGTTATTTAGAGATATTTTTGAGATATTCACCCAGATTCAAGTAAGTATTTTCACCTGAATTTTGCCAAGTTAGGTCTGAAGTTCTACCTTCTCTGATATCTTTAAGTTCAGCTAAAACTGTAATGGGATTTACACCTGGTCTGACACTAAATAAAATATTGTTTTTATTGCATTCACCAGGTTTAGCCGCACAGATAACTCCCAAACCATTCAACTTACCGGTACTTAAATAATCTAATCGGCCTTGTTGGTGAAATTGCTGGAATTTTTTACTTACTTGTTCACAGCGTTTTTTAGGAGTCCATTCACTACTGGGAAAAGAGTTAGATTTCCAAGCAATTATGGGTACATAAGGGTTAGATTTTTTGTCGGGAACGAAGGCCATGGTAGTGGGAACTTTTTCCGTATTACCTGGGTAAGAAATTGAACGACAAGCAAAACTAATTTCTTGCTTGGGAATCTCTTGACTTAAACCGGGGTTAACACTCAGGGTAACTGTTAATGCAGTGAATGCTAAGATACTAGTTAATGCTGGTATTTGCATAATGTTTGACCTTTGATTACTGAATTTTGGCGATTATGGTGCTACTTTTATTTAAACTTTATAAGTGTTGGTGAGTGAAAATATGAATTTTTCTCACGCGGAGGCACGGAGACGGGGAGTTTGAGACCTGGAATTTTTGATTTTCATGTCTCAATTTAGCAACGCCACTTGATAATTAGTGTACAAATATGCACACACATAAGTGATTATATACTAATTTTTTAAAAATATCAGATATTTACTCGGAATTTAATTTTATGATACAATTCATTTTGAGGGGTGGGGTGAATCAAATTGTATAAAATATGCTGTTTATTGATAGATAAACCCTGTACCTCTATTATGTACTATCCTATCTATCATGTACTATTGTACCCGACCGCACTGCCCTAGTCCCGAAAACCGTTTTCCCGACTCTCCAGATTCTAATACTACCTCGGAAATATTCTGTCAAGCTTGTGGAATGCCCCTAATATTAAGGGGGAGAAAGGGACATTATCAAACTATTAAACATCTGGGAAAAGGAGGATTTGGTGCTACTTTTCAAGCTATTGATTTAGATTCTGTGAATCAGCGTCAATGTGTAATCAAACGATTGAATATTAAAATTGATGAGATTCAAGCTGAACATGATAACCCGGAAATTGTTAATAAAATTGTTGAAGGAATCAAAGCCGCTTTTGATCGAGAAGCTCAGGTTTTAGAATTTTTAGGTGATAATAGCGGTAATATTCCCTCTTTATATGATTATTTTTCTCTGACTGCTCCGGTTTTTGGTCAACAAGAAGAACTTGAGTTTAAATATTCAGTACAACAATATATCCAAGGTGAAGACCTATCTAAGGAACTCAGAAGAAAAGGTCGTTTTTCAGAAGCAGAGATTTTAGATTTTTTAAAGCAAATTTTACCGGTTTTACAATTTATTCATGACCAAAATTCTATTCATAGAGATATTAAACCTAGTAATATTGTTAGAGAAACAGCAACACAAAAACTATTTTTAATTGATTTTGGGGCGGTGAAACAAGTTGTTTCTGGTGAAACAAATATAAAAAAATCTCTACCTATTTTTACAAAGGTGTACGCTTCTCCTGAACAAAGAGAAGAAGAAAAAATACGAGAAGTTTATCCGTCTAGTGATTTATATAGTTTGGCTGTTACTTGTCTGGAGTTACTCACAGGTACACCTCCTGTTGATTACCTTGACAATAATTACCGAAATTGGCGACAACAAGCTAGTAGAATTATTAGTCCTGCTCTAGCTAATATTTTAGATAAAATGCTCAAGGTTAACTCTAGACACCGTTTTCAATCAGCAGCGGAAGTTATGACGGTTGTAAATGAATCTCAAACAACTACGCAACCAGATCATTCAGTTAATAATAATAGTAATAATAATACAAAGCCCAGCACTAAACCATCTCAAAATTTAAAATTTTTACTCATAAAATCAGCTTTTTTAATACCTTTAATAACTGTTGGTGTGATAGGTATTAATATTTATTTGCAATCATCAATTAAAGTAGTAGAAGTAGTAGAATATGCAAAATCTGGGGTTAAATTTAAATATCCTAAAAATTGGCAAGAAACACCAGTAATAGATAAATTAACGCGAATTATCCCGAAAAATACAATTTCATCTTCTCTAACTCCAGAGTTTTCTATCACTATAGACGAGTTATTTCAGTCGGAGACTTTGGGAGATTATACTAAGTTTTCTATTCAACAAATTGAAGCATTAGGAAAAAATGCGAAAATTATCAAATCTGGACAAATACAACTTGCTGAAACACAAGGTTATCAAGTGGTTTATCAGTTCAGAGATAATGTTCACAAGGTAAATTTCCAAGAAATGCAAGTATGGATTGTTAATGGTAAAAAAGCCTATATTCTTACCTATCGCGCTGAAGATAAATCCTATCCAGAGTTTGCAAAAACTGTGGAAGAAACTATAATTAAATCCTTTAAACTTGAAAAATATAAATCTGAACAATCCACAAATTCAATCTGGTAATTAAGTCTTAATTACAAAAAAAAGGACCAGGGAATACGTTACAGGTTACAGTGAACAGATAAAAAACACTAACAACTGACAACTAACAACTTATTAGTCCACATTGGGCAATAATACTACACTTTAAGGACGTGAAGACCGATCTAGCAATTGCGCCAAATATTTTTACAATAATCTTATTAAACTGTAGTTTGTTATTCTAAAAGCTTATGCAGCCAACCAACCCCAATCAATTTACAGAAAAAGCCTGGGAAGCGATCGCCCATACACCCGATGTCGCTAAACAATATCAGCAACAACAACTAGAAAGTGAACATCTGATGAAAGGGTTACTGGAACAGGAAGGACTGGCCAGTGCGATTTTCACCAAAGCCGGCGCGAACCTGCAAAAAGTCCGTGATCGTACTGAGCAATTTATTCAACGCCAACCCAAGGTATCCGGTTCTAGCACTTCCGTATATTTAGGACGCAGTTTAGATACATTGTTAGATCGGGCAGAAAAATATCGTCAAGAATTTAAAGACGAATTTATTTCTATTGAACACCTTCTACTAGGGTACGCCAAAGATGACCGTTTTGGCAAGAGTCTCTGTCAAGAATTTGGTTTAGATGAAAACAAACTCAAAAATATTATCAAAGAAATTCGGGGGAAACAAAAGGTGACTGACCAAAATCCAGAAGGTAAATACCAATCACTAGAGAAGTACGGACGAGATCTCACGGAAGCCGCCCGTAAAGGTCAATTAGACCCTGTAATCGGTCGTGATGATGAAATTAGACGTACAGTACAAATTCTCTCCCGCAGAACCAAAAATAACCCGGTTTTAATTGGTGAACCTGGAGTTGGTAAAACCGCAATTGCGGAAGGTTTAGCTCAACGCATAGTTGCGGGTGATGTTCCCCAATCTCTCAAAGATCGTAAACTCATTAGTCTAGATATGGGGGCTTTAATTGCGGGAGCAAAATTCCGAGGTGAATTTGAAGAACGTCTCAAAGCTGTATTAAAAGAAGTCACAGAATCAGGTGGCAATATTGTCTTATTTATTGATGAAATTCATACCGTTGTTGGTGCAGGTGCTACCCAAGGGGCGATGGATGCAGGGAACTTATTAAAACCGATGTTAGCGCGAGGTGAGTTACGCTGTATTGGGGCGACAACTTTGGATGAATACCGCAAATATTTGGAAAAAGATGCAGCTTTAGAAAGACGCTTTCAACAAGTTTATGTAGATCAGCCTAATGTTGTTGATACAATTTCTATTTTGCGCGGTTTAAAAGAACGTTATGAAGTTCATCATGGGGTAAGAATTTCTGATAGTTCTCTTGTGGCTGCGGCTACTTTATCTAATCGTTATATTAGCGATCGCTTTCTCCCTGACAAGGCCATTGATTTAGTAGACGAAGCCGCTGCTAGACTGAAAATGGAGATTACTTCTAAACCGGAAGAACTGGATGAAATAGACCGGAAAATTCTGCAATTGGAAATGGAAAAACTCTCTTTACAAAAAGAAAGTGATCCTGCTTCCCGTGAACGTTTGGAAAGATTAGAAAAAGAACTAGCTGACTTAAAGGAAGATCAAAGAACTCTCAGCAGTCAATGGCAATCTGAAAAAGATATTATCACTAAAATTCAGTCAATTAAAGAAGAAATTGACCGCGTAAATTTAGAAATTCAACAAGCCCGAAGTGAGAGAAACCAGGATCTCACGAAGGCTTCGGAATTACAGTATAGCAAATTACCAAATTTACAAAACCAATTACAAGCCGTAGAAACCGAACTTTCCCACACCCAAGGTACAGGAAAATCACTATTACGGGAAGAAGTCACAGAAGCCGACATTGCGGAAATTATTTCTAAATGGACAGGCATTCCCCTGCATAAATTAGTAGAATCAGAAAAAGAAAAACTGTTACATTTAGAAGATGAATTACATCATCGTGTTGTCGGTCAACAGGAAGCCGTTACCGCTGTAGCTGACGCTATCCAACGTTCTCGCGCTGGACTTTCTGACCCTAACCGTCCCATTGCTAGTTTTGTCTTCTTAGGTCCCACTGGTGTTGGTAAAACTGAACTTGCCAAAGCTTTAGCGGCTTATATGTTCGACACAGAAGAGGCTATGGTAAGAATTGATATGTCCGAATACATGGACAAACATAATGTTTCCCGTTTAATCGGTGCGCCTCCTGGATATGTGGGCTATGAAGAGGGAGGACAATTAACCGAAGCCATTCGTCGTCGTCCTTATGCGGTGATTTTATTTGACGAAATCGAAAAAGCACACCCTGACGTTTTTAATATTTTCCTACAAATTCTCGATGATGGTCGGGTAACAGATGCTCAAGGTCGCACAGTGGACTTTAAAAATAGTATCATCATCATGACCAGTAATATCGGTTCTCAATATATCCTTGATGTAGCTGGAGATGATACCCGTTATGATGAAATGCGAAATCGAGTTATGGAAGCAATGCGAAATAGTTTCCGTCCAGAATTTTTAAACCGTCTGGACGAATTAATTATTTTCCACAGTTTACAAAAATCGGAATTACGGCATATTGTCCAATTACAGGTAGATAGGTTAAAACAAAGATTAACAGACAGAAAAATATCTTTGAAATTATCAAGTTCTGCCCTTGACTTTTTAGCAGAAGTAGGATATGATCCTGTCTTTGGTGCAAGACCATTAAAAAGAGCTATTCAGCGGGAATTAGAAACCCAAATAGCCAAAGCCATCTTACGGGGTGATTTTAGCGACGGTGACACCATTTTTGTAGATGTGCAAAATGAGCGTCTTTCCTTTAATCGCTTACCCGCAGAAGTGTTTACGGGTTAGATTTGAGAGTCCCTTCAAGTCAGGGAATAAATTCCCTGTCTAAAAGCTAAAGTCGGTTAAAACCGACTACTTTGGCATAAATAGGATAATTTTTGATTTTGAGTTAACCAGAGTGGATTTTAATGTACTTTAGCTAAATTGGTAAAGACTTGACAATAATTTGAGAATTATTAAAAAAGGAAAAATTATGCAATCTCCTCTTTACTTTTTCACTGTCGAAGAATATCTAGAATTAGAACAATCTAGCGATATTCGTCATGAATATTTTGCTGGTGAAGTCTTTGCTATGGCTGGAGGTAGTAAAGAACATAATATAATTACTCTCAATATTGCTAGTAGACTACGTTCCCAGTTACGGGGTAGTTCCTGTAATGTTTTCATGTCAGACATGAAAGTGAAAATAAATTTAGGCAATGACAATAAAACTATATTTTACTATCCTGATGTGATCGTTAGTTGCGACACTGAAGATCAAGACCGTTATTTTTTGAATTATCCTTGTTTAATTATCGAAGTGCTATCACCAAGTACAGAAACTATAGATAGACGGGAAAAACTGGTTAATTACCGCAGTTTAGCAAGTTTAAAAGAATATGTTTTAATTTCTCAAAATGAAATCAAGGTAGAAGTTTATCGTCAAGATGAAAAAGGAAATTGGACTATACAAACTTTGATTAATCGTGATGATAAATTACATTTAGATTCCGTTGGGTTGATTCTAGAAATGGCAGAAATATATGAAGATATTATCAATATTTAATTGTTTAATTTAGTTAGAGAAAAAATAGCAGATAGATTAAATAGACCACAATTCAGACGGAAACTTCTAATGAAGAAAATATCCCAACCTGTAGTACAAGCGTAGAGGTTTAGCAGTGCTAAACCCCTACCCGCTAAACGACACTCAAGTTTACTTTGACAATAATATCATTTATCTACGGTTTCTATTGGGATACGTTCTCTGTTATTTTGATCATTGAATGCCATCTGAATTTTTTCTTTGTCACTTAGATAGCGCATTTGCTTAAAGCATAATTCAGAGAAAGTATTGCACTGAAAAAGAGAGTTGTGGAAATAACCCCCTTTTTTAATGCTTTGTGACTGGACAAATTAAAATGTTTAATTGTGATAAAAAACTTATTTATGCTTATTAAGATTTAATAGAATTTTCTTGAAGCCATTTGGATATTGAACAAATACAGTCGAGTCATAAACCAATTATTCTCACCGTTAATGGTAAAGCATCCGTGATCATGCAGGATACAGCATCTTATCAAGAATTACTGGATGAGTTAGAACTAGCAAGGTCAGCCGCAAAAAGTCGTCAAGGCATAGCTGAAGCTGCTGCTGGAAAAGACAAAAGACGCGGTAGAAGCACTAGAAGAATTACGGTTAAAGCATGAAATACCTCGTTAGAATTACTCCAATAGCACTAGACGATGCGGAGGAATTTTATTTGTGGATTTCTCAAGATTCTCCTGTAAATGGGGCTATGGATTACTTACAGCTACAAATCGGTTATCAGTGAAAGGAAATAAAAAATTTACTTACAGCAAATTGTCATCAAACCTGGAACAAGAACCCCACCCCCAACCCCCTCATCGCTTACGGGGAGGGGGCTGGGATGTACCTTATATGACTGGAAATCGCTGTAAATGAGAGAATTAAAAGTTTCAAACTTACATAGAGTGCGGGGAAAAATAACCCAGTCCCCAACTTAAAATGAAGAACCTGGTTCTTCCAAAAATTCCTCCTCCTCTGGGGTGGAAATACGTCCTAAAATGGCGTTACGATGGGGAAAACGACCAAATCGGGAAATTATTTCTTTGTGTCGAAAAGCTGAAGCGATAGCTTCAGCACTACTAGGTTCATGACTAAGTTGTTGAAACAGTTTAATACACTTCCTTTGATCAACTGGGTTTTCACTGTGTTGAAAGGGTAGATAAATAAACCAGCGTTGTACAGCTAGTAGTTGTCTGTCATAACCCTTGTTTATAGCTTGTTGCGCTAACGATAGTGCTTCCCAGTCTGTTGCAAAGGCTTGAGGAGTATCACGAAACATATTTCGGGGAAATTGGTCCAGCAACAGAATTAAAGCCAGACAAGTTTCTGGTGAATTTCTCCAATCATGCAAATATCCTGCTACCGCTTTTTGGTAATCTTCTAGAAACAGGTTGCGGACTTTAGTATCGAAATCTGGTTGTTTATCAAACCAGAATGGTTGAATTTTCCCATAATTGGGATCATTTGGATGACCAAACCAAAAATCTAAAATGGTAGTTGCCTGTGACATTACTATTATTGTTGTCTGTAACATTGCTATTATTTATGATTACAAAGCACTTGTCGCATTTTACAGAGATTTGCTGGTAATTCCAAATTCATCGCTTGTTGAATAAAAATTGAAGGAATGGGAATATTTGGGGTGGCTTGTACAGTATAAGCTAATAGAGTACCATTGCCCATGTCTTTAAGTTCTAAATTAGCATGAAAATCTGTAAATGTGCCTCTTTCCATGCGAAACTGAACCTGTTGTCCTACTACTTCCACCACACGCACATAAACTTCTACTTGAGCCGTGAAAAATAAAAAAGCTTTTTGTGCAGATTGATACAGACGTTTAACATCACCTTTAGAGATAACTTGGCTTGTAGTAATATCAGGAAAATATTGTACCCAACGAGGGTAGTCTGTAATTTGTTGCCAAACATGGGATCTAATTAAGGGAATATACATACAAGCGGTAACAGCACCACCCCAATTAGTATGGGATTTAGTTTGTACTAGCACTTCCCCCTCAATCAATAATCTTTGCTGATCTTGATTCCAGAGAGTATCTGATAGTGGTAAGGTAGTGTAGGCGATATTTTTAAGATTTGACTTTGACATAATATAATGCAGATATAGTGATTTTGGTAACGTTTTAACTGATTAACCTTGAAGATCTAATTGAGTTTAACTTACTCAATGCTAATTACAGTTCAATGGAATCATTATTTTCATATCCAGCACAAATTGGAGTTAACAGGAAAACACCGTGAGTCAATCTTCCTTAAATGGCAAATTAATCCAGGGTTTCGGTATTCTCTTGGGTATCAGTGTAGCCCTATTTCTACTCAGAGGTTTTGGTATTATTACTGTTTTCCCTGGTGGTTTAATTACTTTACTATTTTTCGGGGCGATCGCATTGGCAATTTTAAGTTATTGTTCCAAGAGATGGTGGCGCTTATAGTCTCAGGAACAATCTTAAACTAAAGTGTCCCCGATTTATCTATTTGAGTAGACTGGAAGCCCACCCCACAGAGTTTATGAAGCCCAAAAAAATGACTTTGAGTTATATCAAGAGTAATATGGAGACAGATCCTCAACCTTTTGAAGAAGTCGGGGGTCTGGATGTTACGGAAACTTGTGATTTTTGATTTTGTTACCTTTGCAAATTGTCGTTATTGGTGGTGGGGCTGCGGGATTTTTCGGTGCGATTGCTTGTGCTGAAGCTAATCCCCAAGCTCATGTTACTTTAATTGAAGCCAGTCGTCAACCCTTGGCGAAAGTGCTGATTTCCGGTGGAGGTCGTTGTAATGTTACTCATGCTTGTTTTGAAACACAGCGTTTAGTCCAGAATTATCCTAGAGGTGGTAAAGCTTTATTAGGTGCATTTACCCGTTTTCAACCTTTAGATACTATTGCCTGGTTTGCGGCTCATGGGGTAAACTTAAAAACTGAAGCCGATGGCCGAATGTTCCCCATTACAGATCGAGCAGAAACTATTGCGGAATGTTTAATTAAAGCTGCTTTTGCGGCTAAAATAGAAATCTGCATTGGTACACCTGTAACTGCTGTCACCCGCAAAAATGACGAGTTTGAAATTCTCCTCAAATCGGGAGAAAGTAAAAAATGCGACCGTTTACTTTTAGCTACAGGTAGTAGTTTAGCTGGGTATAAAATCGCTAGGGAATTAGGTCATCAAATTGAACCGCCTGTACCCTCTCTTTTTACCCTAAATATTGCAGATAGTCAATTGCGGGAATTAGCAGGAATTAGCGTTAATTCTGTAAATTTACGGTTATCGCTTCCTGGTAAAAACCAATTGCAACAAACAGGACCCTTATTAATTACCCATTGGGGTGTAAGTGGTCCAGCAGTGTTGAAACTTTCCGCTTGGGGTGCGAGAATCCTTCATGAACATCGGTATCAATGTCAATTATTAATCAACTGGTTGCCCGAATTATCACAGGAGGAAGTCAAACAAAAACTTTTAAGTGTAAAATCAGAATGGGGAAAAAAAGCGATCGCCTTACATCGTGGTGTAGAATTACCTCATCGTCTTTGGCAATATATTATCAATCGTGCCAATATTACCACAGAAGACCGTTGGGCAGCCATATCTAATAAAACCTTAAATCAGCTAGTCCTAGAAATATCCCAAGGAGAATACGCAATTAAAGGTAAAGGTGTATTTAAAGAAGAATTTGTCACCTGTGGAGGAGTCAATCTTAAAGAAGTTAACTTTAAAACAATGGCAAGTAAATTAGTACCAGGCTTGCATTTTGCTGGGGAAATATTAGATATTGATGGTGTCACTGGTGGCTTTAACTTCCAAAGCGCTTGGACAACAGCCTACTTAGCTGGTCAGTTCATGATCAAAACAACAGAAGATCATTAACTTATTTCTTCCTTTGCGAGAGACAAAAAACCCTGGTAAATTGCTGTATTTCTGCCTTGGTGTGAGACAAAAAGCTGTAAAATTTTTTATTAAATAATTATGAAATTCAGTAAAATCATCAACCAATTTAGTGAAGCGGTTAAAGCTGACAGCCTGACCATACAACCAGACCAAGACCTAGAAATCACTGGAGTAGCAGCTATTGGTGAAGCTACATTTGGGACATTAAGTTACGTAGAAGGGGTAAAGTTCGCGTCTTTGATAGATTCTACGGGCGCAAGTGCCTTAATTTTACCAGAGGATAAAAAATTACAAATCCAAGCAACAGCCAGGGGTATTCCCTGGTTAGCGACGAGGGAACCACGTTTACTATTTGCCAAGGCTATCACTCTATTCTATCAACCATACCATCCTAGTCCAGAAATTCATCCTACGGCAGTTATTCACCCCACGGCTCACATCGGGAATGGGGTCTATATTGGTCCCCATGTTGTCCTTTCTCAAGGTGTGGAAATTGGCAATTTGGCGGTGATTCACCCCAATGTGGTTATTTATCCAGGGGTGAAAATCGGCGACTGTACCATCTTACACGCTAATTGTACCATTCACGAACGGTCCCAAATCGGTGATAATTGCGTAATTCATAGCGGTGCTGTGATTGGTGCAGAAGGTTTTGGCTTTGTACCTACTTATACAGGTTGGTTGAAAATGGAGCAATCTGGTTATACTGTTTTAGAGGATGGGGTAGAAGTAGGTTGTAATACAGCTATAGACCGTCCCGCAGTTGGAGAAACGAGAATTGGTAAAAATACCAAAATTGATAATCTAGTACAGATAGGACATGGTGCTCAAATTGGTTCTGGTTGTGCCATAGCTGGTCAAGCAGGTATGGCTGGAGGTGTGAAGGTGGGAAATCGAGTAATTTTAGCTGGACAAGTGGGAATTGCCAATCAAGTGAGAATTGGGGACGGGGCAATTGCTTCTGCTCAAGCGGGGATTCACAGTGATGTCGCACCAGGAGAGATTGTTTCTGGTAGTCCTGCTCTGCCTCACAAATTGTACCTGAAAGTATCGGCAATTTCTAGCCGTTTGCCAGAATTATATCAGAGTCTCAAAAAATTACAACGCAAATTTGGTCATGAATAAGTAGGTTGGCATTAAAAATTGTCGTTATAGCCTAGGGCTATGTATAAACCAAAACGGAAGACTATGCGGAAATTAACTAAGGTGTTTGAGTAGCGATCGCTAATTTTGCTCCTTTAACTTGACGCACCCGATCCATCACCATTACTACTTGACCATGAGTAGCATTTTTATCGGCATTGATAATTACTACTACTTCCGTATTTTTACCCATTAATTCTTGTACATTTACGGTTAAGGTATCAATAGTTACTGGCTGAAGATTTAACTTCAGAGTTCCTTCTGAATTGATAGTCACAGTAATTGGTGCTGCTGATGATTGGGCTTTTGCTGTTGCTGCTTTGGGTAAATTAACTGGTAAGCTTTGGGAACGATGTAAAAATAAAGTGGACATAATGAAAAATGTCAAAATAGCAAAGATGACATCAATCATGGGCACAATATTAATCTGGGCTGGTACATCAGGTTCATCTGGTAGACGCATGGTAATTAGCTCCCCTTTCATAGTAACGACGGTAAAGTAATTCTAACTGACCACCATATTCTTGAATCCAAGCAATTTGCCGTAAATACATTCCCCGAAAAGTATTTGCAAAAAATAAAGTAATAATAGCGACAATTAATCCCGATGCTGTAGATACCAAGGCTTCACTAATCCCAGAGGTGACACCAGCAGTTTTTGTTCCACCTACATCACCAATATTTAATGATGCAAAGGAGGTAATTAAGCCCAATACTGTACCTAGCAGTCCCAACAAGGGGGCTAAACCAATAATAGTATCGAAAATGTTTTGAAACCTTTTTAATAGGGGAATTTCTGCCTGAGCTTCACTTTCTAAGGCCAAGCGAAATTCTTCTGGGTTGGCCCCTTCCAGTTCTAAGGCCGCTAAAAAAATCCGGGCAATCGGTAAATCGGCATTTTTGTGTAGTATGTCTAAGGAGGTAATTACATTACCTTGACGATAATAACTTAGCACATTCTTGACCACACGATTTTGACGACCACTAATTCCTATCCAAAATACAATCCGTTCGATAATCAGGGTGATTCCTAAGATAGAAAAAAACAGTAGTGGCCACATGACCAGGCCACCGGCTTTGAATAAGTTACTAATGTCCATTGAGTTTTTTCTTAATCCTTAACCATGCTAGATTAACAGATTTTGGTGGATTCATTGCCTTTGAGTCAGGATTTATAAGATATTCTCAATAATCAAAAAAGTTCCTTTTTCGGTTTTAGGGTTATACAGGTTGAGAATGAAAAAATGAAAATGGGGGTTGTAAATTTTGTGCCTCATTCAAGTGCATACCGTTAGGACTGATATTAGCTATACTAATTTTTTAGCTGAAACTTCTGTAATTGCTAGTCCCTGACAAATCAACGTACATTTTTAACTAAGGTAACTTAACGTGACTGCCCATACTGATGAAATTTACCAACTAATTGTCGATATTGATAACTTACTATCTTACAGTCCTAAAGGTCTTTCTAAATTCCTGTCCAACCAAGGACAACAGGAAAAAGAGGTTTTACAACGAGTGCGTGACTTTTTGGTGCGACTACAGGAAGATGAGGTATCAAAAAATCAAGTATTAAAGGATGATATTTTACCAAAAATAACTGACTCAGATTCTAAACCAGCATTTTCATCTCTATTAGCGCAATTTAACCAACAGAGTCAGCCCGTATCTGCTTTAGATTCTTCTTTACAGCAACTAGACTTAACTGGTATTGAAACAGTACAAATCAAGCAAGAATTAACTGTCTTATTGCAACCCTTAAAAACAGAATTATCGAGTTTATTGGCGGAAAGAGCCGATTTAACCGAAGAAATTAAGAAACTAGAGCAAAAGCGACTACAAAACCACTCATTAAGTCAGCAGTTAGCTAACCGAGAGAAAATGATTTCTGAATTTTTAGAAGTCCTCATGAGTCGTTTAGTACCACATTTAATATCAAATTCTGGGTCAATAATTAACCCTAATTTACATAATTTAGAAGCAATTAGCTCGGCTATTCAGCCTATTTTAGAATCAGCAGAACGGGTAGAGCAGTTAGCAAATTTAGCTTATAATTTAGATCAACGTTTACTATCTCTAGATGGAACTGTCAATATTGTTTTTCAAGCTCTAGAACGTAATATTAACACCTATTATCAGTCTTTGTCTCAAGCATTAGATAAAATGCACGGTCAGGGGATGCAAGGTGAACAATTAATGACAAATTTCCTTAATAATTTGACTCGATATTTACAACAGCAAGTTTTGATTAATGAGCCTTCTATTTCTCATGTCAGTACTCAGGCTATTTCTGTATCACCATTATTAGATCAATCCCTACCCATTGAAGATTTAAAACCTTCAGAAGATATATTTATAGAAACTTCTGCTGCGGAAATATTGCCAATTAATTTGGATACAGGGTTATTAGATGAACAATCACAATCTGCAAAGGATCTAGGGTTAAAAAATGCTGATGATGTAGACGAACTTTATGCAAGTTTCTTTGATACTGCAACTTATCAATCTCTAAATTTCTCATTTTCTGCTGATATTTTACATGAGGAAAATCAAGGTTTATCTAGTGATTCCACAGTGGTTAATGATGATTTATCAGCGGTAGAAATTAGCAGTTCTTCAGTTTCTATGATGGACGACAGCACTATTTTAGCAGAAGAGGAAAATTATGATCTGCCAGTTATAGTTTCTGATGTTTCTACAGAGTTTGAAGTTACATTTTTACCAGATAAAGGAGAAGTAGAGCATCACAAAGAGGTAAATCCTGCGGATACAATTGTAGTTCTAACTGATTTATTGTTAGATACTAGTTATGAAGAAAGATCATCAGAAGTCCTGAATCAATGGGATGATTCAAGAAGACAAGCTGAAAATCATGATCTAGCTTTAGATACCCAGCAATCGCCAGTATTAGGGCAAAATTTGGCTGATTTTGACCAACCATTAAATTATACTGGGGAATCTATAACTGAATTAGACTCTGAAAGTCAGGAAGTAGATTTAAGTTTAACAACTCAGAAATATATAGAAGTTGAAAAAATAGATTCTTCCTGGTATTTAGGAATTGATATTGGGACAACGGGAATTTCTGCGGCTTTATTAAATCACTCTAAATTGGTAGTTTATCCAATTTATTGGTCAGCCGAAACTCAAAATGGTAGTCCGGCCTTTCAACAATCTTTCCGATTACCAGCAGAAGTTTATTTACCTACTAATCCAAGTTCTCATCATAGCAAAAATGGAGAATCAGAATCTGCCCCTCATCTTTATTCAGCACAGTTAAAGCCTTATTTACAAATAGCAGTTCCCTACCAACCAGAACGACAAAAATGGGAACCAATGTTGCAATTAAATGAGTTTTCTGCAGGTCCATTAATTTGGGTTCTGCGATCGCTCTCTAAGTTATTATCAACTCTGAGATCTAGTCAAACTAGTACCACACCGGCTTTAATTGCTAATGCTGTGGGCATGAATACACCAACATTTTCTCAAGTAATTAAGAATATCGCTGGTGTAATCTGCACTTGTCCTTCCAATTGGACAGAACAATATCGTTTTAATATTCGAGAAGCAATTGTCACCAGTGAACTGGTTTCTCATCCCCAACAAATCTTATTTTTAGAGGAAGCGATCGCTAGTTTACTGCCAGAATTAGACAGTGCTAATGGTCAATCTATCCAAATTAGTGAAAATCAGGGTTTACGTCCCTTAAAAACCAGTAATTATCCCCTGCTAGGGAACACTTTAGCCATTAATATTGGAGCGACACTTGTAGAAATGGCTTTGGTTGACATACCAGCAAATCTGGGAGAATTAACACACAAAGACTTCATGCTCCATAATTTTGCCTACTCTGGCAAGGGCATTGAACAAGATATTATTTGTCAGTTACTACTACCACCAAAATCTCGGCAAACCCGGCAACCGGGACAATCCGATCATGAAGCAGCTAATACTAATCCTTGGCATTGGCAACCGTCAATTCCTGGTTTAGACCAAATGCAATTTTCTAGTTTGGGTTTGGAAGCTTTGACATTACCTAAGGTCGGAGAACCAGATACAGAAGCTCGCATTCATCTCCAGCAACGTTTAGAAAGTTCCCTTCTCGGACAAGCTTTATTAGATGCCGCTTTGGCTTTAAAATTGATTTTACAGCACCAAGAAACTTTTACCCTAGAATTTGCCGACCAACGTTGGGTATTACAGCGCCGAGATTTGGAAAGTCAAGTCTTTGTTCCCTTTGTCCGTCGTCTTAATCGAGAGCTTAACAAATTATTAGTGGCCCGTGGTATTCCTACGGAAGCTATTAATCAAGCTGTCCTTAGTGGTGGTGTGGCTTCTGTGGGCACTATTAACCGTTGGTTACGACAAAAATTGCCTAATGCCAAGATTATTCAAGACTTATATCTTAGTGAAACTGGCGCTCCTAATTGTAGTCGAGTTGCATTAGGTTTGAGTGTGTTATCTTTGCATCCCCAATTTTTAGACATATCTAAACAACAATACACAGATTATTTCTTGTTTTCTGAATTGCTAAAACTTTTACCTAACCGTTCTTTGTCTTTTGGTGAAGTTTTGCAGTTATTTGAAAGTCGTGGAATCAATACCCGTACCTGTCAACAGCGGTTATTAGCTTTCTTGGAAGGTGAACTACCACCGGGCTTAATTCCTGCGGCTTCAGATCACCTTTGGCTTACCCATCAATCTCAGGAAAATCCTGACTACAAAGCCATTTCTTCCTTAAAATCAGGTATAGATTCTCCACCACTCTTTGAAAAACAAGGTAATCTCTCCTATCGTCCCAATGCTCAACAGGTCCAGTTATTACTGCATTATTTAGATGCTATCAAATCCAGTAACGTTCAATCCTTTGACGAACCATACAGTTATATATTATAGCAATTTTACCATCTTTCATGGCACAAACATCATAACTGCTTAATGACAAACTTCAAATTGTGTAAGGGGATATTTGCGGATACTCTAGGACAAGTTTCAACCCGTGTATGTTGCGTCCTTGTTAGTGTAAATTGTGGGTGTACGTCACAAATTCAATGGGCATATCCGGATATTCTTTGTCCCTTGAGAAGACATATAATAGGGTTTTAAGGCTTTTGAGTGGCATAATAGAAATGAATAAGGCAAAAATTAAAACGGAGTAGGAAATAGGGAATCTTGTCTCTGACAACTGACAAAATTTGTATAATTGTTGGCATTAATGAAATTATTGAGAGGAGGAGTGATCATGAAATTATTAGCACGTTGGGGCTTAACATTGGGTTTAGCTGGCAGTGTGATGTTTACCAGTATACTGGGAATGAATAATCTACAAGCCTTGGCTTTACCACAGGAACAGGTGATAAAAACTTTACAAGAAGTACCCGTTTTTACACTAACTAATCCCAAGGGAGAATTTGTAGTTATCTCCAGAAAAGACCAATCCAAAACTATTTCTCAAATAGGATTTTTTATTAGTAAAAAAGATGCCCAATTTTTCCTAGAAGACCGAATTAAAAAAGAAAATCCTCAGTTAGCAAGCACTATCCAAATTACACCTGTTTCCCTAGCGGATTACTACAAATTAGTGGTAGAAAATAAGAAGAAAAAAGATTCTGATATATTTTTTATCTTAGTTCCAACAAAACAACAAGTTGATAGAGCTAAAAGTATTTTGACTTCTAGTGGGAAACCTGTTCAGCAATTTAATGGTGTTCCTTTATTTGTGCTAAAATTTAAGCAAGAAAACAGCTATCTAACCATTCCTAATGGCAAAGATAGGTCTATTCCTTTCTATTTTGAAAAAGAAGGGGCAGTGGCTCTTTTAGAAGCCTTCAAAAAGGCTCAACCAAAGGAAGCAGCAAAGACAGAAATTCAGGTATTAGATTTGTATGGGGTGATTGAAACACTCAATAGTAGTAATGATTCCAGCACTAATAAAATCTTATTATATCCCTCACAGGAATCAATAGAATTTCTCCGTTCTATAGTTCCAAATCCACCAAAGAAATAGAAAATAATCTTTACCTCCTAATATGTTAAAGCCAAATCAAGTAGTTTCTGGATTAGAACTTTGGCAATGGCGAAAAACCGCAATTCAAGCAGCTATAACTGCGGATATATCGCCAATGGAGGTAGATTGGCTATTATTAACAATAGCTAATTTAGACCGATTGGCACTGCGTTTAGAGTCTTTCAAAACATGGCCACGGATTCCCATAGAATTGTCTTTAACAGAATTAGATCATTTATGGCAAAGGCGATTACATGAACATTTACCAGTTCAGTATATTGCCGGAACGACGGCTTGGCGAAAATTTCAACTCACAGTTTCCAATGCGGTCTTAATTCCTAGACCAGAAACAGAAATATTGATTGATTTGGCTGTAGCTGCTGCTCAGGGTGAACTCAAAGCAGGTCATTGGGCGGATTTGGGAACCGGAAGCGGAGCTATCGCCCTCTCAATAGCTGAAGTATTGACAAATGCCACTATTCATGCTGTAGATATTAGTCCAGCCGCTTTAACCATTGCTCAAACCAATGCTGAAAATTTGGGTTTTAGGGAACGGATTCAATTTTATCAAGGTTCTTGGTGGCAACCTCTAGAAGCCCTCAAAGGTCAGTTTGGCGGTATGGTATCAAATCCGCCCTATATTCCTAGGGATACTGTACCGACTTTACAGCCAGAAGTGGTTAAACATGAGCCACATTTAGCTTTAGATGGTGGTGCAGATGGTTTAGACCATATTCGGCATTTGATCACTGTTTCCCCCGCGTATTTGTCTCCTGGTGGGGTGTGGTTAATTGAAATGATGGCAGGACAGGCGGAAACGGTGCGGGAATTATTAGAAAATAATGGCAATTATAGCCATATTTCTATTCATCCTGATTTAGCGGGAATTGAACGTTTTGCAGTTGCTTATATAACTAATTGTAATTGATATTTGGGCAAAATCTTGAAAACCTTATCTGACTCTACCACCATTTTAATAGTTGATGACAATCCTATTAATTTAAAACTTCTTGATTATATCTTGAGGGAAGCAGGTTACACGGTTAAAATGGAGATAAATGGACTAAATGTCAGGAAACAAGTTCATGCTAGTATTCCTGATTTAATTATGCTAGATATTATATTGCCTGATATTAGCGGATTTGAAGTTTGTGAGCAACTTCAAGCTGATCCTTTAACTCAGGGTATTCCTATAATTTTTATGACCGCTCTGGCTGATACTGTAGATAAGGTCAAAGGTTTGAGTTTAGGTGCTGTAGACTATATAACTAAACCATTTCAAAAGGAAGAATTACTGGCCCGTGTACGGACTCATTTACATTTAAAGAAGTTAATTAGATCTTTAGAAACCCAAAATCAAGAACTTAGACAACTCACACAACGGAATGAGGATTTAGAAAATAGAGTTGCGGAACGAACAGCAGCATTAAAGCAATCGCTAGAAAAAGAGAAGGAGTTAAATCAATTAAAATCACGGTTTATTGCAATGGCATCCCATGAGTTTCGCACACCTTTAGCAATTATTTCTTCATCATCGGGAATTTTACAAAAATTTAGTCATCGTCTGACTGAAGACAGAAAACAAGAACATTTAAAAACCATCCAAAACACTATTAAACATATAACTCAAATCCTCGATGATGTGTTAATGATCAACCGTGTGGAAGTGGATAAAATAGAATTGCATCTAGAAGCATTAGATATTATTGATTTTTGTCAGCATTTAACAGCAGAAATAGAAGCTAGTTATAATCAACATAAAATTGATTTTTCTGTAGATTTAGAAGCGGAGATAATTAGCAATTCTTTAATTATTCAGTTTGATCAAAAACTGTTGCGACAAATTATTACTAATCTATTGACTAATGCTATTAAATATTCCCCTGAACATAATTTAGTTAAATTTAGTTTGAATCAAGAAAATAATCAAGTTATTTTTAAAGTTATTGATAGTGGTATTGGTATTCCTGAAGTAGATAAAGCTAATTTATTTACATCTTTTCACCGAGCCTCAAACGTTGGTAATATTGTAGGAACAGGTTTAGGACTATCCATAGTTAAAAAATGTGTAGATTTACATAAAGGGGAAATTAGGATAGATAGTCAATTAGGAAAGGGAACAACAGTTACAGTTACTATTCCTTACCGCCGGCTAAATCAAGCATAAAATAATACTTATACCTATGATTAAAGGTTGGGTCAGAATATTACCCATAGAATTTTTTAAGAATTGGATTTTTTTAACTTTTGTTTTTTCCGACGTTTTTCTGTAATTGCTACACCATGTTCTACTGGATAACCGGCTATAGGAATTACCTGATATTTTCTATCTTCTTCTAAATTTTTTAGTTCTGTGTAATTAACCCAGTGAATACAATCAACAGGACAGGTATCTATTGCTTCTTGAATTACCTCCTCCATATCTCCATCTTGACGGAGGACACGCGATCGCCCATAATCTTCTTCAATAAAAAAAGTATTTCGAGCAACATGAGCGCAATGCTTACAGCCAATACAGGTAATTTCATCAACATAAACGCCTTTTTGTCGTACCACACCGCCTAATTCCGGTTCTAAACCAGAACGTTCGGGGACATCTCGTAAAAAACTCCCTAATTCTGGTTCTAAACCGGAACGATTATATTCTTCTTCTTTTGACGACGGCGGTTTAGACATTACGCACTCCAGCGTTGTACTACTAGACGAATAGAACCATCTTCATTTTTTTGTTGTTCCGCTACTTGGAAACCAACTTTAGTAGTTTCTTTGACTACTGTTTGATAAGCATAACGTTGAGTGACTTGGCGGAGAAATCCATCTACAGATAGATTTTGTTGCCAATATTGTAAATCTGCAACTAATTCGTATTCTTGACCATTCCATCTAAAACCGATATCATAGCCGTTTTGCTGCTCGATTGTTACTTCGGTGGACTGAGTTTGACCACGATAACCGCGCACCTGACCAGGTCCAGGTTTCCAGTCTATTCCCAAGTCGGAAAGGGCATCTTTTAAGGATTCGAGATTACGGATTTGTGTTTTAATTTGACTAAAGTGTGACATAGTGGTTTTTAATCAATGAACATTAACTAGTTGGAAAATTTACCATTCACTGTGGGCGGTTTGTGGATTCCCGACCATGTTTTGTTGGGGGTTAGTGGCGAAAAATTCTGAGGTTGGTTCATTACTCAACACTCGTCCTAGCTGGGCTTCTATGGCTGCTGTCACCTCAGCACAGGATGCACCGATAATACCGGTGACTTTTTCCTGTACTCGACCATCTGGATAAATGATGAATTCTAATGTTTCCATGTGCTGAAAGCCAACCTAGGTAGTATATTTGTATTTTTCTAGTTTACTAGACTTACTCAAAATTTAGGGGGTAGGAACTTAGATACAAATTTGCCACTTGTCTCATAATGTTCCATACTTAAGGACATATAGTTCATAATTTTTACAAAAGTTATTATTTTAGTTGGTATTCATGTTTATCAATTATCAGTTTCTCTTAACCTGATCAATTAGTCAAGATGAGGACTGCCAAAAATCAGAAATTATCAAAATCTCATTACATCAGGATTTTAGTGTTTGTTAGCAGGTATAATTGTGACTGATTGAGCATGATGAATATTGATAACCACTATAGTATATTAACGATTTTCAATCAAAAATATGAAATTTAGAGATTGGGCAACTAGAGTTATTCTGATTTTTCTGATGTTAGCTACCCTGATTTTAGCTGTATTTCTTGGGGGTGCGAGACAGCGACAAGATCAAACAATTGCATCTACTACAAAGACAACATGGAATCAGTCTACACAATTACAACCAGCAATCAAACGGAAAGAAAAGCAAAATTTTATACCGTCTCCCGCAAAGGTTTATGACATTAATCCTTTGTACATAACTACTAGAGATTTTGCTAATTATAGACCTCCGTTTGCTCAGTTTACAGTTGATCCTAGCAATTATGGCGATCGCTATACAACAGATGTTAATGGTATACCTTATAATAATCAAGCCATTATTGTCCTTCATGAAACCACTAATTCTGCTTCTAGTGCCATTAATTTCTTTCAAACACCCCATGATGATGAAAGTGTTCAGGCCAGTTATCATGCCATAATTACATTAGAGGGAAAAGTGATTTATTTAGTACCCCCAGAAAAACGCGCTTTTGGTGCTGGTAATTCGGTATTTAAAGGAGCTAATGGTGTGGAAACTGTGCAAACTAATCCTAATTTACCCCCGTCTGTCAATAATTTTGCTTATCATGTATCTTTAGAAACTCCTCCAGATGCTTGGGGAAAAAACAATATAAAACAACATTCAGGATATACAGAACCTCAATATAATTCTCTAGCTTGGTTAATTGCTCAAAGTCAAGTTTCTGATGAAAGAATTACTACTCATCGTATGGTAGATGTAGGTAATGGCAAGGTTGATCCTTTAAGTTTTGATCGTGAAAAATTTCTCAAGAAATTGCATTCTTTCCGACAGTTAAAAACTTTTCATTAGTTAGTAAAATAAGCTAAATATGAACAAAATAGGAATTACGCAAGTGTCACAAAAAAGGGAACAGGGAAGATCATTTAGCATAACAAGTACCGAAGATCCAAAATTCTATTAACGGAGGGTGAGCTTTTTGTAGCTTAACCCCTATAACAAGATTTCCGTTCACTATCATGTTCAGGATATTGCCAAGAATAAGCAAAATGACTAACTCCCTTAATTTTAGGAGAAAATTGCCTAAGTGCTTGCATTTGCGCTTCCAAGGACGGACGATTACTAATTGATTCTCCCCACTTACCAGCTAAAGCCGGAATGACTTTTGTACCTGGTTGCGCCATTTTCAAAACCTGTTGAACCTGCGCCACAATACAATTAACATTACCACAATTTGCGTAAGACATGGGATACCATTGTAAGGTACTAGAAAACCTATCCCAAGGTTGTAAACGGGAATCATACCCTTGTCCTAAAGCTTGATTACCTTCGGGGAAAAATACCACTCCAGCAGGAATACCTTGTTGTTTTGCTGGGTAAGTTGCTAAAGCTACAAAATCTAAAATACCTTGCATAGCGTGAGCAACGGTAAATAACCACAAATCTAATTGCAAAACGCGCTGTTTTTCCTCTGGAGAAGGCAAAGATTTCTGGTTTTTTGCAGGAATACGTCCTTCCCACATTGGTTCTTCTTCTTGAGGATAGCGTTTATCTACCTCCGCTATATCACCAGCACTGACATATCCCCTAGTTAAAAACCGACGAATTAATTCTAACCCTTTGGAATTTTTGGCACGACGAAACAAGACCTCTTGGGTGGCCGGGGTAAATAGCCATAAATCATGAACCTTGGTAGCAATAGAATCACTACCAGTTTGGCGAGGATAGCGAACATAGTCAAAGAGAATACCATCTGGACGACGGCGCAAAACCTGCTGTACCATTAGGTAATAATCGGCTTTAGCTTGAGTATTATAGGGATCAATAAAGACTTGAGATCCATCCTCTACTACGGATAAACTGGTTTGATTCTTGCCATTACGAGCGATCGCACTTTGTCTATCAATCCGTTGAGCATAAGTAGATCCAAAGTTATTTGTAAACATCCAAGCATAAACTTTTAAACCGCGTTGCTGTCCTTTTTTAATAGCTAATGCCAATAAATCAAAGGTTTCTGTACCAACAGTGCGAACTACAGCAGGCCAAACAGTGGGATTATCTGCGGCTGGTAATAGCACCCTTCCATCATAAAATACTTCTAAATAAACTTGATTATAGCCTTTATTGACAATACGATCCATAATTTGCTCAACCGCACCCGGTCTGATGTCACAAGGATATAAGCGCAACCATAAGGCTTGAGTTTCTGGCCAAGTCTGACTACGACAACTTTGTAATTTTTGTTTATGCTGTTTTAGAAGTGTTTGATAGCGATTTGCTGCATTCTTATTGCCTTTAAGAGCTAATAAGCGGAAATTTTCTTTTTCTTGAACTGCTTTTAATGATACTCGACAATCTGGTATTTTTTGAGCAATAGCTGATTTAGCAGCCAGGTTGAAAATCAATAAACCATTAATAATAATAGCAGACAGACTTTGCCAAGACAAAATCAGCCTTAAAAATTTCCAGTTGTAATTAGACATACAGCAGAAACCAGGAATCAGAACTGAAAACCGCTTGATAGTTGATAGCACAGCACGGAGTAACCACAATATTTGTAATTACTACAAAAAACCTCACAAATAGAACAAGAGTCAGGAAAGAGTAAACCAAAGGTTTTTAACTTTCTCCCAACTCCGTCTTAAACAAACTAATACATTCAGTGATTAACCTAAATGGGCAGTACCAGACTCGAACTGATGACATCCTGCTTGTAAGGCAGGCGCTCTACCAACTGAGCTAACCGCCCTTTTGTTTCACTTAATCAATATAGCATAGCCTTTAAAAATTTTGCAAGTCTTTTGAGAAAATTTTTTTTTGAACTGGGAAAGGCTGATGTGAATGGGATTGAGCTATACTGATTTAGGGTTTTACAGTTTTGATATTTGTAGTTTTCCAAGATGCCCTCAGGTCAAACTCATGATCGCATTACTATTTGGTCTATGCCTGTTGTGGCGGGTATAACGTTAATTTCCACTCACAGCAGTAATATGACATTGTTAGTGGCGGGTGGGTTTATGTTTGGGGGGCTGATGTTTGGTCCCGATTTGGATATTTATTCCCGTCAATTTCAGCGTTGGGGTATTCTGCGGTGGATTTGGCTACCTTATCAAAAAAGTCTACGACATCGCTCTTTTTTATCTCACGGTCCGATTATTGGTACAACATTAAGGGTGGTATATCTGACGACTTTTTTGGCGTTGGTTGCCATTCTCATGGTGATGATTTTCACCAAGTTGGGAAATGTGGCCTGGGATTGGGGTAAACTGTGGGGAAATGTGGGGAAAACTGTTTACACATATTCTAGAGAATTTTTTGCCCTCTTTGTCGGTTGTGAACTCGGTGCAATGAGCCATTCTGGCAGTGATTGGACTGTTTCCGGTTATAAACGCTTTCAAAAACAGGGTGTTCAAGGTTTACTCCCCCGTGGCAAAATTAAGAAACGTAAAGTTAGCCCCAGTCGTCGCAGTGTCAAAAAGCGTTAAAAATATGGAAGTTAATCAGACTTTAGCGGCATTACAAGAGTTAATAAATGTGGTGGCGAAATTGCGATTCCTACGGAGCGCTTCGCTATCGCCTGAAGGTTGTCCTTGGGATTTGGCACAAACCCCATCAAGTCTAACTCCCTATGTGATTGAAGAGGCTTATGAGGTAGTAGACGCGATTCAAACTGGTGATAAACAGGCTATTGCTGAAGAATTAGGTGATTTATTATTACAAGTAGTATTACAGGCGCAAATTGCCAGTGAAGCGGGTGATTTTTCTCTACAGGAAGTAGCTGAGGGTATTGCTAAAAAGTTAATACGTCGTCATCTTCATGTATTTGCTGATGTGAATACAGTAAGTATGGAAGAGGTACAAAAAAATTGGGAAACGATTAAAGCAGCGGAAAAAGGAGAAACTTTAGAAGAACAAAAACTCAGTGATAAATTGAACCGTTATCGTCGTAGTCTTCCCCCCTTAAATGCGGCGATGAAAATATCTGAAAAAGCTGCTAAAGTTGGTTTTGAGTGGAATAATGTAGAAGAAGTTTGGGGAAAATTTCATGAAGAGTTAGGGGAATTTCAACAGGCTTTAGCTGAAGAAACCAAAGAAAGACAAGAATCAGAATTAGGTGATTTACTATTTGCTATTATTCAAGTTGCCAGATGGCATAAACTTGATCCTAGTGCAGGTTTACAAGGAACAAGTCAGCGATTTATTCAACGGGTACAAAAAATAGAAACTATGATTGAACGACCGTTAACAGATTATAGTTTAGAAGAATTAGATGCCCTTTGGCAACAGGCTAAAGCTCAACTTGCTAACAGAAATGTTTAATATTAAAAAAAGATTTAAAAAGTGCCATTCTCATGCGACCTTATTACCAAATCCCCATTATTGAATGCGGTGAACCTTTAGTACAAATTCCTCTAGAATTATTTGCAGTAGAATCTCCTCACCCTTATCAAAAGTTAGGTGCTAATTACGAAGGACATTCACCCTATTATTTACGACAAACTGTGATTACAAATTTGATTCAAGCTCAAAATCATTTACAATTACTACATCCCCATTGGCATATTCAAATATTCGATGCTTATCGTCCCGTAGCTGTTCAGAAATTTATGGTAGATTATAGCTTTCAGGAAACATTAAAAACTAGAGATTGGACAGAAAGAGAATTATCACCCCAGCAACTGGAAGAAGTATGGAACGCAGTTTATGAAGTTTGGGCCTTACCCAGTTTAGACATAAAAACCCCTCCTCCCCACAGTACGGGCGCTGCGGTGGATATTACCCTAGTCAATGACCTTGGGGAAATTGTCAATATGGGTTCACCCATTGATGAAATGTCTAAGCGCTCCTATCCTGAATACTATCTGAATAGTAATCAAGAATATCATAAAAACCGTCAATTATTGCGGGATGTGATGTTACAAGCCGGATTTCAACGCAATCCTAAAGAATGGTGGCATTTTTCCTTTGGTGATCAAATGTGGGCTTGGTTATATAATCAATCTCATGGCCAAACCTTAATGACAGCACGTTATGGAAGATTAAATTAAGATAAATATAGGAATTTTAAACATATTATGTTATAATCCTAATGGCCACCATTTTGGAGAGGTGTCCGAGTGGTTGATGGTGACGCACTCGAAATGCGTTTTGGGGAAACTCAACGGGGGTTCAAATCCCCCCCTCTCCGTTACTGCGGTTTTTCCTCCTTTTGCGGTTGACTTTCGGGTACTTGATTTGGGTTTGTTTCTCCAGTAGGAACGACCACAGCAGCAGGATTTTCTGGTTGAGATTCCTTGGCTGGGGTGACTATAGGACGAGATTCCGGTAAAGTATTTTCTGAGGGTGGAGGAGGAGAAACTTTTTCGACTTCTTTACTGTCGCGCGGAGTATCAATTAAGGATGGTGAGAAGGTAACAACAGGTATTGATTGTTTGATTGTCGTATCGGGAGGTGAAGTGGCTTGAGAATTATTTTCAGATGCTTTTTCCTCGGAATTGCTATTAATAGTAGGAGTTGGTTCTGGAGAAATAGGAATATTTTTGCGTTTTTTCCTCACTTTCCGAAGTGGTGTAGATTCGCTAAAAGGGGAACTTTGGATTTTTTGATTTACAGATGATGGTGATACTTCTATAATAGATTTCGGTGAATTAGATTCGGGAGTAGATTTTTCAAAATTTGGTTTCGGTGATGATTGTAAATTAGGTTTGAATAATATCCGCATCATACTAAAACCCGCTATAGCTGCAAATAAAGCAATACTAATACTAATCACTCCCTTAGATACACCTGCATTTTTTCCCTTTGATGATGTTTCCAGAGAATGAGAAGTAGCTTGTTTAGATAAATATGCTGATTTTAAATTAGCTAAATTAATAGTACGTACCGCTGGAGTTGGTAAAATGGGTGATGTCACATTTGATCCATTTTCTGGTAAGAGTTGTAGCCATTCTGCTACTGTTTTAGGACGAAAATGGGCTTCTACAGCCATTCCCCGGCTAACTGCTTGATCAATAGCCGCACTTAGATGAGGTTGTAGTTCACGGGGAGAGGGCATTTTTTCCCGGTCTCGCAATAATGCAGGTATAGGAACTTGTGCCGTTAACAGTGCATATAAAGTTGCTGCTAAACCATAAACATCTGTAGCAGCCGTGCGTGGAGCTTGAGTTAAATACTGTTCAATGGGTGCATATCCCTCACTGACTAAGCCTGTATGTGTCTGTTTTGCCCCATTATTAAATTCTCTAGCAATGCCAAAATCAATTAGTACGACTTGCTGAGTTCCTTGACGCAAAATAATATTATCTGGTTTAACATCCCGGTGCAATAAACCATTATGATGTACTACTTGTAATGCTGCCCCTATTTGGCGGATATAATGAATAGCGGTGGCTTCTGGTAGGGGTATTCCTGGTAAAACAAATGTTGCACCTAAAGTATCTCCAGGAATGTATTCCATGACCATGTAAGGTAAACTATCTTCCTCAAAAAAGTCACTTACCCGAACAATGTGAGGATGAACACAAGTAGCTAATCTTTTGGCTTCATCTTGAAATTGGCGCTGGAACTTAGGAAAATCGGGGTGTTGTCGCAATCTTTCATTAATAGTTTTCATCACCACTTCCTGACCTAAATAGTGGTGTATAGCTTTAAAGGTAACACCAAATCCACCCCGCCCTATTTCTTGGATGATGGTATATTTTCCATTCTGCAAAATTGTTCCTGCTAACATGATTTTTTCGGTCTTAAATAAGCAGATAATTAACTGGGTTATAACATTCTTATCTATATATTTATTACCTATTTCCTATGCTCAGGCTAGAATCTGTTAATTTTTACGGGCAGTTACAGCACCAACACCAATACCCAATTCTACAGGATATTTCCTTGAGGGTATCACCGGGCGATCGCTTGTCCATAGTCGGTGTATCCGGTGCTGGTAAAACCTCTTTATTGCGTCTTATTAACCGTTTAAGTGAACCCACCAGTGGCAAAATTTATTTCAAAAATCAGGAATATAGCCAAATTCCCGTTATTCAACTGCGTCAACAGGTAATACTCGTCCAACAAGAATCTAAACTATTGGGGATGACAGTTGGGGAAGCTTTGGCTTATCCTTTAATTTTGCGTGGTTTACCAAAGCAAAAGATTCAGGAAAAAGTCAGTTATTGGCAAGAACAACTGCAAATTCCTGAACAATGGTTAGGACGAACCGAGGTACAACTTGCTGCTGGACAAAGACAGTTAATTGCCATTACTCGCGCCCTAGTTACGGAACCCCAGATTTTACTTTTAGATGAGCCTACATCAGCCTTAGACAGTCCCACATCCACTCATTTAATAAGTATACTCACCCACCTAAATCAAGCCCATTCCTCGGCGATTTTGATGGTAAATCGCCAAATTGATTTAGTCCAAGAATTTTGTACCCATCTTTTACATCTTCAAAAAGGTCAATTAGTTGCCAATCGACCCGCCGCTGAGATAGATTGGGATCAGTTAGCGACCAGCCTCACTCAAGCCAAAACTCAAGCACTAGGAGAATGGATTTAACTTACCGTTCCCTGGTTTCTGATACCCGCTTTAGGAACTTTGGGTAGTGAGTACAGGAATTTGATTAATAAATCTTTCTCTTGGTAATTTTGTTTGTGTTTGCGGAATATTGACATTCAAAAATTCCATGTTAAATCTGTATCCCACATTGCGGATAGTTTGAATTAAGCTGGGTTGACGTGGATCAAGTTCCACTTTCTTCCGTAGGGATAAAACATGAGTATCAATGGTGCGTGGATTATCAATAGCATCAGGCCAAGCACGACGCAATAATTCCGATCTACTTAAAGCCATACCTCCAGCTTGTGCTAAAACATACAATAAGCTAAACTCCTGGGGTGTTAAGTCAATAAATTCTCCTTGAAAACGAACCCGACGCTGAACTAAATCAATTTGTAAACTACCATAGTCTAAATAAGCGGGTGCGGTAGGTGTCCGGTTACGGCGGATAATTGCCTCAACCCTAGCCAAAAATTCTTGCATTCCAAAAGGTTTGCTTAAATAGTCATCCGCGCCCGCTTTTAAGCCCGTAACAATATCAGCTTCATTAGTACGAGCGGATAACATGAGCACTAAAGGCTGTTGTTGATGATGTAGCCAGCGACAAAACTCCACGCCATCACCATCTGATAAATCCGCGTCTAGAATGACTAGAGTGGGTTGATGGCTGATAAATACTTCCTTAGCTTGATAAATACTGGCAGCTTGATGAACTCGGTATTCTAGTTGTTGCAAGTGCCAACCCAATAATGACCTTAGATGGGGATTCCCCTCAACGATTTCTATACAAACCGAACCCACAGTGGTAAGACCCCTTTGCGTTGATGAATCTCAAATTAACAATCTCATGCTCAAGGTTTTGTAGTTTTTGTTACCCTAATAGAGATATTCTTTACATTTCCCTTAAAAAAACCTTGCCAAAAATTTATTTTTTACTTTATTTGCAGCCAAACTGGTAGCTTTGTTAAATTTTTATTACATTCATATTTATATCATATTAACACAGTTCTTTCTGCCGCCTTCTGTCTTTTTCTTGACTCCTTAGTTCTGACCCCCATTATTAAAGTTTATTTGTAGTGATCTGTCCTACTCCCTAAGAGATATGGTAGACTTGTGAAACAATCATTTACCATAGGGAGTAGCATAAAAATTACACCTAATTACTGCCAAAGGTAGAGACAGTCTGTTATTTATCCCCCGAAATTGCGAGGGAAGTTCGCAAACTTGATTTTACAGATTTTGCACTCATGGCTAGATTTGTATTTCTTGAGAGGAACTTACAAAAAATTGGCTAAAAGTCAATTACCCTCTGTGATTGTAAATATATAGCCAAGGGTGATTCAGAGCAAATTTTTGACAAAAAAAGTAAAAATACCTTACAAAATCACCATATTTCCCATTTTTTGGCTTAATATCTAATTAAGTTTTTAGCTGCTGGAGGGTCTCACCCAAGGTGAAAATATTAGCTTATGAGTTAATACATAGGCAAGAAGTGATACTTCATTGATCGTAAATCAATATCTACAATTCTTATTCCTACGAGACTATACAGCAGTTATGCTACAAGACACACAAACTATCCGCTACTACCAAAAACTTACCGACGCCTTCGTCGAATTATGGAATCGCGGTTATCGTATGGATGATATGCGGATGTATTTGGATGGATACTTAGCCGCACTTCAACATGGTAACACTATTGAACCTTACTGGATTCACCGTTTAGAAGAGGAAGCCAGCCGCTACTTGTATGATGTATCTAATTTTGCTATGGTTCAACCAGAACCAGAAAGACAACGTGGCTATTACTAAAAATTCTGTATAATTTTCTGGATTGATTTATTCTCGCCGATGATCATAGCACAATTTTTTGCTTTGGTCAATAGGTTATTGTGGGATAAATTTGGGAAATACTGCAATTGATATGAAATCAAACCCCTTAGTTTTAGATCAGCAAGGGGAATTTTTTTGTTTATTTGTCAATTAATAATACTATTAAATTTATGTTTAAGAGCAGATTAATAGCACATTATTATTTAGGGCTTGCTGAATAAGATTAGAAAGAATAACAGATAAGGGTTTCGCTTTGTTATTTGCAGGTATCATTAATGATTCCCTAATACAATTAATTGATTAGGCTGTGCAATTCTTAGTTTAAAAATTCCTCCTTGTTTTTGGGGTATAACATTAATGATTTTGACTTGTTTGCCTTGTAAAGAAATTGCATTAGAAGCACCAGGAACTTGATCAAGGATTTTTCTGGGTATAATTATCTCATAAGCTTTATTATCTTTTCCTGATAGCTTGAAAGATTCAGTTTTATCATTAACTTTAGTCCAGCCATTAATTTCTCCTAATATTTCTGAAGTATTTCCAGGAGGAGATGTTGAAGGGGGACAGTAAAAGTTGACTGGATTCTTTTGAAAATTTGCACATCGTAAAACGTCTTCAGCTCTATAAGAAATCTTAATCAACTGCGAGTAATCAGGTTCTTTAGCACTACCATAGTTAGCTTGCTTTTTAATCTTAGGAGGCGCATCAAGCAGAACTTTTTTGATAATCTCACGATCTGATCCAGAAAGTTTAGGTGATAGATAAACACCAGCACCGGGAATTTTCCTGCTTAGATGAATAATTTTTAAATCTTTGTCATCTTTAACCGCTTCATAAGCCGCAGCACCTACATCAGCTTTTCCTGTTTTCACTAATTCTTTGATTTTTGATGATTTATGCCCCATATCTACTCTTAGGGTTTTACCAAATAAATCATAAGCAGCTACATAAAAACTAGATGCTGAATTGAAATCTCCCATAGCAATAGTATTTGTGGGTTTTAAATTACTGACGGATTTAATACTACTATTGGATTGAGTGAATAATGTAGCTTGGTAATATGGAGGATTATTAGGAAACATTGTTGCTGCATAATAATAATCATTATTTTTAGCCGCTATTGAAAGTATTGGCGATAAAGTAAAGGCAATATCCCATTCTTTATTTATCATTCTGGTTCTAGCTTCTTCATATGATAGTGATTCATCACCATCAATAACTATTCGTACTTTATTACCAATTTGGGAATGGGAACGCAGGTAAGTAGTTAATTTTTGATATTCACTCGGTTTCCATAAAATACCTATGGTTAAAGAGCTTGCTTGTATTGTTGGTGGAAAAAAGAACCTAAAAATTGGTATTATTAACAAACAAGTAACAAACGTCAAAAGCACTAATCTGACAATTAGTTTTATAAACTCTTCCTGCCAGTTTTTTTTAAACTTGGGCATAATAGATACGACTTAAGTAGGTGAACAGAGTGGTTATTTTGTTAGTTGTGATGTTTTCGTATCTCCGACTTTTTAGAGGAGTCGGGGATCTGAATCTAGTTAATTTTACAGTAAATAGGAAGAATAATTCAAAATACAGCTGTTTCCGCTCTTATGAGGTACATAGTTGAATCATGAAACTCTTGTGGTGCGGGCCTCTTGCCAGCTAGATATGTACTTCATAACACCAGGAAGTGCCGTATTCTCCTATTGCTTCTTTCCATGTTCCATTATAATTTGCTGTAATTTCGGTCATGATTACTATTTTTTCCTGCTTAATAACTAGTTAATTATTTTATCAGATCCCCAACTACTTTTTTCCACTTTTTCAGTAAGCCCTATTTAGTTAATTAGGGGATCTGATCTAGTTAATTTTGCTGTAAATATAGGAATCCGGTTTGATTCCTGAATTTTCCTGTGTAGGAAGGCAAGAGGATTTGAGAATATGAAGGTGTACCGAGTTTTGTTCAAAAATCAAATAGGAGTCATATAGGAATCAATTAATTGCTGAAATTTCTCTACAGAATGAACATGAATACTGGGTAAAAGAAATTCTTGAGTTTGGAATAATTGGCATTTAGCAGGAATGAAAAGAAGGCAAGAGAAAATTTTTCCCAATAAGCACTTAACTGAAGCTATAGAGGTGCCGGTTTTACAGATAATTGACACAATTCTTCTAGACATATATGTTTTTCATTATATAAGTTTTGAATCTTCTTGGTAGCAGCTTCTAAAATTTCTTGACCACGTCTAATTTCGATATTTAATTTATCTTTATTTCCATCAAAAATCACAAACAGGGATATACTTCTCTCAATAGTTTGAGTAGTACCTTTAATTTTAAAATCGGTGACAAATTTACCTTCTGTGGGAATATGCAGGGGTAAATTGGAAGTTTGAACAATTTCTTGAATATCTATAAGTTGTAAACTAGAAATTGGTGAAATTTTTGCTTCAATATTCACAAATTCTGTTAAATATGGCTGTTTAATTATAACATCTTCTAAAGATTGATGTTGAAATGTAATTTTCCCTGCTAAATTATCAGTGATTGCATAAATTAACACAGAATATGGAGGTTTAGGAACAGAACCTTGTTTATAAAATAAACTCCCTTCTGTGGTGACAGTAATTTGAGATGTATCTGCTAGAGTTTGTAAAGATTGTAAATTAGCAATCGTACTTTTAACAAATACAGAATCCAGTCCTAAAATAGATGCTAAGTCATTAGCTGTAGGGGGAGGATTAAATTCCATACCGGACCGAATAATAAACTCTTCTAAAACATTAAATTTCCGAGGTTCTTTAATAGTTAATTCTAAGGAATTTTGGGTTACATAATAGCGAAATTGACGCGCTGTTAAAACCGATAAATCAGGATTTTCAGCTTCTATTTTATCAACTAAATATTTCAAATTATCGTCAATTATTTTAACTACAGAAATAGGAAACATCAATAAAACCTCCATGATAATTAACAGTGTTTGCAACTTGAGAATACATATTACCAACTGTACCGGGTTTAGATGTAAATAAATCGTGACAACCGACAATTATTAATAATTCTTGAGCGCGAGAAAAGGCCACATTTACCCGTTCTGGTTTATTTGCAAATCCCACATCTCCTTGATGATTATTTCGCACCATACTGACAATTACTACTGGTCTTTCCATACCTTGAAATCTATCAACTGTACCCGTTCTAATTTGTAAAGAAGGAAAAAGTTCTGATTGTAAACGTTCATCAATTTTTCTTAATTGAGCGCCATAAAATGTAATTATAGCTATTTCTTTTTTTGATTCTCCATTAGCAACTTTATTAAACCAAACATTCTCAAATTGTTGACAGATACCTGCAATTACATCAATTTCTTTAGTATTAAAAAATGAAGTACCATTGCGTTCTTCTTGAAATTCATTTTCTCTAGGCATTTTTACCCAACATAAATGATGATAGGGTTGAATGATTTTTCCTGCTAAATTATGAGCGCGTTTGCTATCAGGTTCTAAAATCCCACATTCCAATTTACCATGATAAAATTGATTAATTGCTCCCATAATCATCGGGTGCATTCGATATTGAGTATTCAGCATTTTCTTAATACTTTTATCTGCGGTTTCAAACTGATTTTTAAATAATGATTCTTCTAAAAATTGCAATTCTTCTCTAGTATTACCCATTGTTTTCGCAACTTCTTCCACAGTGCTAGTATCAAGCATAGGTGGTAATTGTCGATGATCTCCTACCATAACTAATTTTTTACCTTTCAACGCGGGAATTAGTAATTCTGGAGGAGTACATTTACTAACTTCATCTATAATTACAACATCAAAAGATTGAAATTCTTCTGAGAAATTATAATTTGCAGCTTGAACGCAAGTGATACCGACAACGTTAGCATTATCTAAATAAATTCCCCTTAAATCTTTGCTGTCTTGTTCTGAAGGTTGACGGAGTTTTGTAATCCAATCTTGAACAAAGTTTTGATATTTATGCAGATAATTTTCTTCACTTTTTAATTGTTGTTTCCATGATTTAAATTTATTTTTGATGCTACGTAAAAACTCTAAATTAAATAAATCATCATGGGATAATTCTGGTTTTAATTTATCTGGTATAATTTGCCAAGTTGACTTCCACCAATTCCGTTCTAGAATTAAACTATCTGATAACTGTAATTTTAATTGTTGTTCTAAATCAGATATGTTTATTTCTAATTCTTCAATTTCTTGTGTATAAATATCAGCTTCTGCTTGCAAATTTATGAATTCTTGATTTAAAGAGTTTTTAATTGTTTCTAAAATAGTAAAAGGTGCTAATGATGAAATAAGAGTTTCTATTTCATTGACGCGATTTTCCCAAAATTTAACTTGCTGGAAAAATTCCTGGGGTTGTTCCCAAAAATTTGCTTGTCTATTCAGATATTTTTCTGCTAAAATCCGTAAAGGAGCGGGGATATTTTTCTGTTTACGAAATACTTGCAAACTATTTATAACTTCTGTAATTTTTAAATTAGCAGCTTCCTTACTTTGGTTTACCTGAGATTTAGCTTCAGATATTTGTTCTAAAGAGATTGTATTTTTCGGGAGTTCTTGTAATTGCTGTTGTAAAATTTGTAATTGTTGTTCAGCTTCAGTTTTAACCCTTAAAACACATTGACGAGCATGAACTAAAATAATATCTAGTAATTCTTGGGTAATACGGGTAAGAGTAACTTCAATATGATTCCATTCAAAGGACTTACCATAAGTTTTTTCCAATCTAATTAAAAAGACTTGAGTATTTTCAACTAGCAATTTTCGCTGTTTAGGATTAAGAAGTTGATAATTTTGGAATTTTTGATAGGTTGTTTGCCATTGAATTTGATCACTTTTTGATAATACTATAGGAATTTGACTAAAACTTTGCTGTAAAAAATAACTAAAATCATATTTCTTGCCTTTTCTATCCGTAAAGTTACCTTCGATTTCATAAACTATGGCTTTTGTTAATACTCCCCAATCTGGTAAACTGATTTTATAATTTTTAGGAACGATAGTTAATTTTAATGTCTTAGCAAACATCAATAAACCTAATGGTAAATCTACCATATTTTCTGTTAATACTAAATCAGATTGTTGACATTCTTTTAAAACTTGATACAAATTATTATAAGCTGTAGATTTCCATTCGACAACTGCTGCAACAATATAATCAATTTCGCGTTTGCGATTTTCCCAAATTTGAATTGTTGGCTGTAAATCGTTTTGGTTACTAAATTTTTGATAATCTGTTTCTAATTTCTCCAAGGATACAGAATGCTGTTGAAAAATATCAACTAATTCTGCAACTTCAGAAACAGCTACAGCTATATTATTAGCATTATTGAATCCCGATTTAAATTCAGAAAGATGAGTTTTGATGTTTTCCTGTAACCAAACCGCTAACCCAAATGCACCAAAACCAGGACGGACAAAACCAATTTCTTCACTATACTTAATAGCTTGACGGACATTTTCTCGAAAATCTTCTACTTGTTGATTGTTTTCTATATAGGGTTGAACACGGAGGAAAAAAGCTTTAGTTTCTGGAGATTCCCAATCTATATTTGTTGATTTTTTTAGTATATTCTCTAAACTAGTAATTAAAGATGCAATTTCATTTTTATTTACTAAAGTTTGATTATATTCAATTTCTTGATTTTGATAAGATAATTCTAAATTTTCTTTTTCATTTTTGAGTTCATTTTGTTGTTGATTAGTTTCTTCCTCAGCTAAAAAATAGGTTTTAAATCGTGGTAATAACGGTAATAATTGATTTAAGATTTTGATATTTTCGTGACGTTGATTAAGATTATTTTCGCAGTCAGTAGCGGTATTTTGTAGCCATGTACCAATTACTTGATCTTCTAAAAATGGCTGTCCTTCCTCTCCAACTTTTTCGGATTTTCCCTTTCTAATAGCACGAATAACAGGATTATGAACTAAGCGACTGAGGGCGTTATCAACGGCTAAATTAGCTTGAGATGTAATTAATGTCCGTCCACCGCGCAAGGCTATTTGATAGCAAATTTCCGCAATTACAGTAGTTTTTCCTGTACCTGGTGGTCCTTGAATTAAAACTAGATCCTCTGCTGAAAGGACTTTTTCAACTGCGGCTTTTTGTCCAGCATTAGCGGAGGATAATAATAAATCAGTTGATTTAAGTGTAATCCTTTTAATAATCGGTCTGGCCTGGGAAGCATCAAATAGAAAGTTACCTAAATAGGGATTTTGAGTACGTCCTTGTCTTAATTGTTCCAAGGCTTTTTCTTTACGTTCAATTTGTTTTATATCTCCAGCAGCATCAAAAAATAAGTAGCCATAATTGGGAAGTTGATAATTACCTTTGGCTATATATTCAATTAATTCTCGTTCTAATCGAACATGAATAGAATTATGTTTTTGATCAATTTTTTCAATAGTTCCTAGTTGACGACCATTGCGGCGATTTCTCTCTGTTGGTACAGATTCTAAAAATTTAACTTCTTGATTTTTAGCTTTTCTTACCCGTTCCCAAAAGTTCTCTACACCTAAAAAATGTTCTTCAGAACCATCTAAAGTAGCCGAATTAATTTTAATTTCTAAAGCGATTTGTCGGTAGTTTAATCCGTTATTATGATTTAGGAAATATACACAAAATTGTCGAGATTTAGCAATGCGTTCTTCAACTTTTAAAAAGGCTTTCCAGGCTTGAAGTTGATCTTCTGTAGGCACATGATTTCCGCAAATTGGCATATTTTTAATTTTTGCCAATAATGTTTTTGGAATATCTAAACGCTGTTGATGATTAGGAATTAGTCGCAACCAATAAGGTAAAGCATAGCCATCAATATTTCCCCGTGATTCTTGGATTAAATAAGCTGATAAAATTTTAAATCCACCATATCCATCTTGACGAATAGCAGCTTTAAATCCTAAAGTTTTTCCTAATTTTTTCAGTCTTTTTGGTAATTGAAAGTTATCTTGATCTGTAGCTATAGTTAACTCCCAAATCTCTTCTCCTGGTTCTTTAGCAGCTCCTTGACGACGAATATAAAATAAACCAGGTTGTTTACCAACTAAATCAAATAATAATTCATTGGCTCGTTCTCGCCGTTCTCGAAAATCAGGATATAATTGTAGGAATGATTGACCTTCAAAATGGCGAACTAAATTATCAACTGCTGAACCTATAAATGTATAACCACAATCTTCTATCTTTGTTTTATTATTCATAGTTTTGGTAAAAAATATCAGTAATAAATAATTTAATATTTAAAAATAAATTTGAAATTGCCACCAATAAATATCAGGTGTTGGGTTGCGTTCCTTAACCCAACCTACACCTAATAACTAATATTAAGAAGCTAGTGCTACTTCTACTAGTTGTTGTAATTCACCTTTGTTGTACATTTCGATCAAAATATCAGAACCGCCCAGAAATTCACCATTAAGGTATACTTGGGGAATTGTTGGCCAGTTGGAATATTCTTTGATTCCTTGACGAATTTCTTGATCTGCAAGTACATCAAAGGTTTCAAAGGGAACTCCTAATGTATTAATAATTTGCACAACGTTATTAGAAAAACCACATTGGGGCATTAATTTGTTACCCTTCATGAAAACCATAATTTTGTTTTCTTTTACCAAACTATCAATTCTTTGTTTAAGTTCTGGGGTCATGATTAATTATTTCCTGTGTTGTTAAAAGTCAAAAGTCAAGACAATTTCAGATTTTGTTTTCTCAAGGCAATCATCTCAAATTAGTTTGTTGCTTGCCAAGCTTCGGGAGTGTAGGTTTTCAGAGCTAAAGCATGAATCGCTTCGCTTGACATAGCTTGTTGCAATGCGCCATAAACTAGTTGGTGTTGTTGAACCAGTCCCTTGTCTGCAAACTGCGATGAAACTACTGTTACCTGATAGTGATCACCACCACCCGTCAAGTCTTGTACTTGCACTTGAGCATCCGGCAGTTGTGCCTTGATCATTTCCTCTACCTGTTGCGGACTCATCATCGCAATTCCTGAAAAAACTTACTTCTCTATTATTAACAGATATGTAACGCTTGGCTGTTGCCTGTTAGCATTTGCCGATTATTTTTTACCTTGAGAAGGAAATGGTGTCTTTACAAAACCTAGTTCAAATAATTGTTGGTAAGCTTTTGTACCTAGTTCTCTGGTGGGGTTTTGACTTGTGATAATTTGCACTAGCAAAGGAATGGCTAATTCTGGCTGATTTTGCGCTCTATAGACCAGAGCTAATTGATAGGTAGCTTCATCTCGCTTTTGGGCAGTTGCTAAAGCATTTTTACGGTGGGAATCAGCAGCGCTAATGTCAATACCCGTAAAACTAGAATTTAGTTGTTGATAAAGGCTAGACAACTGATTATAAACTTGGCGTGCTTGTTGGAGTTTTTTGACAGCTAGGGCATAATCTTGACTAGTAACCGCTTGGTCGATCTCTTTCATCAAGCGATCGCCTCCCTCTATACTTAAAATATTACTACTGCTTTCTGTGGGACTAAGAATGTTAGACTCACCCTCTTCCATGGGTTTTGGTTGATTAGTCGGTTTTGGTTGATTAGTCGGTTTTGGTTGATTAGTCGGTTTTGGTTGATTAGTTGGTTTTGGTTGATTACCGGGTTTTGGTTGATTAGTTGGTTTTGTTTGACTAACAGGATTTGATAACTTTTGTCCCTCAGCATAGGCTGGTGATAGCAGTCCCAAAACTGCTATGAGTGATAAAGATGTGAAGCGAATTAAATTAGCAGCATTCATGAGTTTAATTAGTGCAACAATTCCATAGATAAGGTTGAGAAACCTAGTGTATCTTAACTCTCTTTGTCCTAGAGATAAAGTCAAGTCACTTGATCACCTTGAGTAAGTAGGAGATGATATCCTCCAACCGGTGCTAGAAGATATGTTCTCCATACTTTGTGTTAGTCGCAAGTTGCCTATTTTAAAGTTCCCAAAACAGGAGTTAACTCAGATGCTGGAATTTGCGGACTTAAAAATCCACTAGCATAAACACGGGGATTACTTTGGGAAATAATGGTATAAGATTGGCGAACATGAGCATTGACAGCCACAGTTGTCGCGTCATACATTTGCATGGCTAGTTTAGGGTAGAAACCGATGCCAATAATCAGCACTAGAAAAGAGGCAGCAATAAATACTTCTCTTGGTCTGGCATCAGTATATACAGTTTCCGTTGGTAAAAGGCAATCTGTACCAAAACAAGCCGTTCCTTCATCTTCTTGATTCTGAAAACCCTGATTGTTAACATCACATACCAGGTCAGCACCAGAACCGTAAAATACTTGACGCAGCATGGACAGCAGATAAATAGGTGTAAGAATAACTCCCACAGCAGCTAAAAAGACGGTGACGGTACAGAATGTAGAAGTGTAAACATCGCTAGTTGTTATCCCCACAAACACCGAAAGTTCACCGACAAAGCCACTCATACCCGGTAAAGCCAAAGATGCCATTGCCCCCATTGTAAAGAGAGCAAATACTTTTGGCATGGCTTGACCAATACCGCCCATTTCTGCCATCATCATGGTATGAGAGCGATCGTAGGTGACACCAGCCAGGAAGAACAACACCGAAGCAATTAAACCATGTGATATCATTTGCAACATTGCGCCATTGATACCCAAATCGGTGAAAGAGGCAATTCCTATTAATACAAAACCCATGTGGGAAATTGACGAATTAGCCAAACGCCGTTTCATATTCGTTTGGGCAAAGGAATTTAAAGCACCATAGATAATGTTAATAACACCGAGAATGACGAGAACAGGAGCAAAATAAACATGAGCATCGGCAAGTAGTCCAAGATTTAGGCGAATTAGTCCATATCCGCCCATTTTCAACAACACACCCGCCAAAATCATAGATACTGGTGAAGAGGCTTCTCCGTGGGCATCAGGTAGCCAAGTATGTAAGGGGAAAATGGCCAATTTTACACCAAAGGCAATTAACAAACCTGCATATAGTAATAGTTGCAGCGTCAGGGGATATTCTCTATTTGCGAGTTCTGCAACATTAAAAGTCACATTTCCGCCGCCATATAGTCCCAGTGCCAGGGCTGCTACCAAGATAAATATAGAAGCTGCTGCGGTATAAATCAAAAATTTTGTAGCTGCATAACGTCGTCGTTGTCCACCCCAAATACAAACTAATAAGTACACAGGAATTAGTTCGACTTCCCACATAATGAAAAATAATAGCAAGTCTTGGGCGACAAATACCCCAACTTGTGCGGAATACAACACAAGCATGAGAAAATAGAAAAGCTTTGGTCTGCGGTCAACTTGCCAAGCTGAAAAAATGGCAAGAGTGGTAACAAATCCTGCCAAAAGCACTAAGGGAGCGGAAATACCATCAACAGAAACCGCCCAGTTTAAGCCCAACTGAGGCATCCAGACATAATTTTCTACCAGTTGAAAACTCGCATTACTAGTATCGTAATGTTTCCAAAAAGCGTAACACATCAAAATAAAGTCGGTGATACCTATGCCCAGTGCATACCATCTGACAAGTTTGCCGTCTTTATCGGGCAATATTGGGATGAGAAAGGATGCTACAAGTGGAAATAGGACAATCGCGGTAAGCCAAGGAAATTGAGCCGCTATCATGTCAATAGGAAAAAATACTTATCAGTGAATATTGTACTAAACTTTTTAACAATTTCTTTATAGGTTTTTACCACAGTTTAGCATAAGGGAATATTTACTTAAATAAATCTTATGGTTAGGATTTTTTCTTTTAACTTAACTTTTATGTTTATGACCGTACCAGCAATTACAGCTTTCTCCAGATACATTGCTAGGGTGCGGAAAAGTCATCATATTTTGATATAATTCTCAACTTATCTTTCCCCCCGTTGCGGGGGGAGTGCGGGAGCTAGATTATCTTTTTGAGAGCTGAGAGACAGTCGCTAGAAATCTTTTCTTAAATCGTATCTGGGTCAATATTTAATTCCCGTAATTTTTTTGCTAAACGTTCGGCTTTTTGGGCTTCCTGTTCAGCGCGTTGGAATTCTTGTTCAGCACGTTGGGTTTCACGTTCTGCTTTTTGAGCTTCACGTTCTGCTTTTTGAGCTTCACGTTCTGCTTTTTGCATTTCCCGTTCGGCTCTTTTAACTTCTAATTCTGCGGTTTCTTCAGGTGTAGGAACTAAATCTCCTTCTGATGTAAAATAACGCAATAAACCATCATAAATTCCCAAATATAACCCTAATTGTCCACTCCATAAATGTCCTTTTTCATTGGGTTTTATAGGTTGATATTTTCCGTCTGTTATATGAAATCCTGCAAATTCTAAGGTATAAGGATCAAACCAAAAATACTCTGGGGTGCGGAAAGTTTCTTGATAAAGTTCTTTTTTTAATTCTCTATCAATCTTAGCTGTTGTTGGTGAGAGAATTTCTACAATTACATGAGGATATTTCCCATTTTCTTCCCAGACTACCCAACTTTTACGGGTTTTTTTCTCAGTTCCTAAGACCACAAAAAAATCAGGACCTCGGAAATTTTCCCTTTTCCTCTGATGTGGACTATAATAAATACTCAGATTTCCCGCTGCATAAAAATCAGTTCTATCTTTCCATAACCATTTAAGACATTTGATTAAGAGCATAATTTGCTCTAAATGTAGTTCTGTTTCCACGGGAGGTTCATCACTATATAAATCACTGGGTGGTAAAATTACATCTGATGAGATGTTTTCTTGAGATTCTATTTCTTGAGTAATCATCATGATATGATACCAAGTAGTATTTATTTATTTTAACATTAATTACAATCACTACAAATATAACTAAACAATACGTTCTAGGATTAAATGATTAAGTTCAGTTAATTTTGCTTCCCAGTTAGGTTCGACTATAATTGTGCTGATTTTCTCGACAATAATTGCAGGGTGACTAATTCTATCTCCCAGTTGTAAATCTTCTCGACGATAAACTGGTGTGTCATACCATTGATTATCGCTAAACATTTTCACGATTTCCATTATTTTAGGTTCTACATTTTCAGGACGGGTACGACTAATTAATGGTTCTTCAGGAGTATCCATTTTTTGAATTACTTCTACAGAAATAGATTCAATAATTAAGTCTTTTTCTGATTGCATGAAACCATATCGTAATTTATGTTCACTTTCAAATTGTTCTCTCATTCCTGCTACATTAGTAAAATCAACAGTTAAAATAGAATTAGTTCCTGCATATTTTAAATTTACTTTCTTAATAATTTCTTGTTGAAACTGGATTTCTTCTATGTTTAATTCCCTACGAGATTGGGTTTCTAAAGATGCCATTAACTGTTCTAATTGAGGAATTAAGCTTTCATTTAAAGGTTGTTCTACTCCTGTGATTTTAGTCGCTCTAATATCGGCTAAACCCATACCATAAGCAGAAAGTACCCCAGCGAAAGGGTGCAGAAATATCTTTTTCATTCCTAAAGTATCAGCAATTAAACAAGCAACTTGTCCACCAGCACCACCAAAACAACAAAGTACATATTGGCTAACATCATAACCTCTTTGCAAACTGATTTTTTTAATAGCATTTGCCATATTTTCGACAGCAATCGCAATAAATCCTGATGCTACTTGTTCGGGAGTTCGATAATTTCCAGTGACAGATGCAATCTCTTTAGCTAATTCTGTAAATTTTTGAATAACTATTTCTTGATCTAAAGGTAATTTACCTTCACTACCAAAAACTGCGGGAAAATATTCAGGTTGAATTTTTCCTAACATGACGTTAGCATCTGTTACTGTTAATTGTCCTCCACGACGATAGGAAGCAGGTCCAGGATTTGATCCAGCGGATTCTGGACCAACACGATAACTAGAACCATCAAAATATAAAATTGAACCTCCACCCGCTGCAATGGTGTTAATTGCTAATACGGGAACTCGCATCCGTGCTCCGGCAATTTCTGAATCTAATTGTCTTTCATATTCTCCTTTAAAGTGGGCAACATCTGTACTTGTTCCGCCCATATCAAAGGTAATTACTAATTCAAAACCTGCTCTTTTACTAGTTTGAACTGCACCAACAATACCACCAGCAGGACCACTTAAAATACTATCTTTTCCCTGAAATTGTTCTGCGTTGGTTAACCCACCATCAGATTTCATAAACATTAATTTAACTTGAGGTAAATGACTGGCAATTTGGTTAACATAACGACGTAAAATAGGAGTTAAATAGGCATCAACAACGGTGGTATCTCCTCTACTTACCAGTTTCATTAATGGGCTAACTTGATGGGATACGGAAATTTGTGTAAAGCCGATTTCTTGGGCAATTTTGGCTATTTGTTGTTCATGAAATGGATAGCGATCGCTGTGCATAAATACAATGGCACAACTTCTAATTTCTGTATGATAAACTGTTTGTAAATCCTGTTTTGCTTGGTCAATATTTACAGAAACTAATTCATGACCATGAGCATCATATCTTTCATCTACCTCAATTACTTGTTCATACAGCATGGTAGGTAAAATTATTTCCTGTGCAAAGATATTTGGACGATTTTGATAGCCGATTCTTAACGCATCTTTAAAGCCTTTAGTAATCAGTAAAACAACTCGATCTCCATGTCTTTCTAAGAGGGCATTTGTAGCTACTGTTGTTCCCATTTTCACTACTTCAATTGTTTGGTAGGGAATGGGTTCATTAACAGTGAGTCCGATAATATCCCGAATTCCTTGAATAACTGCATCTTCATATTGTTCAGGATTTTCTGATAGTAATTTATAAACTATAATCCATTCTTTGTTAGGTAAAGGGACTATTAAAAACCGTTCTGTAAAATTTGCCAGTCTGTCTATTATTGTCTCATTATTAGTGACAGCAACTATATCTGTAAATGTGCCACCTCTGTCTGCAAAAATTCTCAACATAACAATATTAAATGAAGTGATATGAATTATAAGATAGCGCTCTTTTTAGAAGTAGATCCCTGTCTTCTTTAAGAAGTGAGGGATCTTCAAGCAGTCAGCGATTTAGTGATTAAGAAATATCTTTCAATTCAGCAGTACGCACTGAAAGTATTTGTGTTTGATTACCTCTTTGGACTTTTATCTGCAAGGCTTGACCCAGGGTACTGTCTTCTACTACACTTTGCAACTGTTCAGCGGTGGTAATTGGCTTATTATCAATCTGTACAATTACATCTCCACGCCGGATACCTGCGGTTGCAGCGGGAGAATTACGGACAACTCGCATCACTAAAACTCCCTTAACTTCAGGAATGACAAACATGGAGTTAGGATCATCGTTATTTTGCTTTGCTAATTCCGGTGTTAATGTCACCATTTGTACACCTAAGTAGGGGTGAGCAACTTTACCATCACGTTGTAATTGAGCAGCGATCGCTTTAGCTTTATCAATAGGAATTGCAAACCCAATCCCCATCGCATCGGCGCGAATTGCCGTATTAATTCCAATTACCTCTCCTAACCCGTTTAATAGTGGTCCACCAGAGTTACCAGGGTTAATAGCTGCATCAGTTTGAATGAAGTCTAATCGTTTATCGCTAATACCAACTTGGGCACTAGAACGTTTGAGAGTGCTAACAATTCCCAAGGTAACAGTATTATCAAATCCTAACGGATTACCCACAGCGATCGCCCAATCCCCTACTTGGACATTATTAGAAGAACCTAAGGGAGCAATAGGTAAATCCTTACCAGCATTAATCTTGACCACAGCTAAATCTGTTACTTCATCAATACCTTTAACTTTACCCTCAAAGGTGCGTCCATCTTTTAAGCGGACTGTAACTTTATCAGCCTTATCAACTACGTGAGCATTAGTAAGAATTACACCACTTTTGTCAAGAATAAAACCAGAACCTAAACCACGTAACTGTTCAGTCGGTGATTGTTGGGGAAAGCTATCACCAAAAAACCGCCGAAAAAACGGGTCTTCCATCATCGGATCATTCCGGCGAGTAATGGTTCGTTCTGTATCAATTCTTACTACTGCCGAACCCACACGATTTACCGCTGCTGTCACAAAACTATGACCACTAATCACATTTGTAGCAGCAGATGGTTTTTGAGCAGCTTTTGTGAATGACTCAGTAACAGGATTTGGACCTGGTTCTGCTGCTGAAGGTAATACCCGTAGGGAGGTGACAGTCAAAATCACACCCATCAAAATCGCTAAAACATGGGTACTGAGTTGTTGGATAGACCGGGACATTTGGAAAAATCGCATAATCACAACCTAATCTACAAGCCTAATTTTTGCTGTTTCTTGACAAATCTATCTACAGCTATTTTTACAGATCAGATTCAGAATTGCCATTTACGTTCCTCTGCTCTGGGCTAAGATATTAATTAAAGCCAAAATGCCAAAACAAACCAAATATTAATATCATAGCTCATGAATGGAACAAACCCACCAACTAACGAATCCTTGACTACATCAGAATCAGGAGAACATTCACACCACCACAATTATACAGAGGATACGCATAATCAGGTTGATTCAGTTCATGTTCATCCTCATGTCCACAGTGAAGAGTCTTTACGGCGGATTATTAACCGACTTTCTCGTATAGAAGGTCATGTTCGCGGTATTAAGACTATGGTACAGCAAAATACTCCTTGTCCTGATGTATTATTACAAATTGCTGCTGTGCGTGGGGCATTAGATAAAGTAGCACGTATCGTTTTAGATGAACATTTAACTGAATGTATTGGTAGAGCCGCCCAAGAGGGTAATATAGAATCAGAGATTGCACAATTAAAAGCCGCATTAGACAGATTTTTACCTTGATTTTAAATCAATATCAATTTCACTATTCTTTAATTCATAAACCAAACAAACCATTAATTCTATTTTTACATGGATTCATGGGTAATGTTTATGAATTTGATCAAGCTATAAAATTACTATTTGATGATTTTTCCTATTTAACTATTGATTTACCCGGACATGGAAAAACTCAAGTTTTAGATGATGAATGCTATACAATGGCATCTACAGCTACAGCTATTATACAACTATTAGATCAATTAAAAATTGACCAATGTTTTTTAATTGGTTACTCAATGGGAGGTAGATTAGCTTTATATCTAACTCTGTATTTTCCCCAGAGGTTTATTAAAGTTATTCTAGAATCTACTTCCCCTGGTTTAACAACAGAAACAGCAAGATTAGCTAGGGTTAAAAGTGATGCTCAAATAGCTAGAAAATTAACTAGAATCGTAAATAATGATGATTTTTATCACTTTCTCACTAATTGGTATCAAATGCCAATTTTTGCTGATCTCAAAAATCATCCTCAATACCCATCTATGATAGCCAGTAGATTAATAAATCAGCCTCTAAATTTAGCAAAATCATTGCAATTTATGGGAACAGGTTCTCAACCTTGTTTATGGGAATTGATCACTAAAAATACTCTTCCTCTATTATTATTAGTTGGTGAAAAAGATGAGAAATTTATTAATATTAATATCGCTATGACTGAAAAATCTAAATTTGCTAAATTACAAATAATTGATCAAGTCGGACATAATATTCATCTAGAAAACACTTTAACATTTGTCCATAATATTCAATATTTTTTCTAACTATCCTCAATTAGTTATCAAAAACAAAAACAAGATCCCCAACTTTTTAGATAAGTCGGGGATATGAACCCATTAATTAAACTGTAACTTCTTCCATTTCTAAGATATTAATTTCATCTAAAATCCGCCAAATTTCCTGCATCATTGAATCTAAACCAGCACGAGTTACCGCCGAAATTATGAAAACTGGTGCTAAAGCCAGATGATTTAATTGAGTAGCTAAAGCCTCCAAATCAATAGTTTCTCTATCAACAGCATCTATTTTATTTAAAGCTAAAATTTGCGGACGTTTAGCTAAACCCCGTCCATAGGCTTTAAGTTCCTCTTGAATAGTATGAAAATCAGCAATGACATCTGCACTTGTCGCATCAATTAAGTGTAATAAAACCCTTGTCCGTTCAATATGACGCAAGAAATCATGACCTAAACCTGCACCATGGGAAGCACCTTCAATTAAGCCCGGAATATCGGCGAAAACTGTACCATCACCAGTGGGTTTTTTAACTACACCCAAATTAGGAATTAAGGTAGTAAAAGGATAATCAGCAATTTTTGGACGCGCGGCGGATAAAGAAGAAATTAAAGTAGATTTACCTGCATTAGGTAAACCAATAATTCCTACTTCTGCTAACAATTTCAACTCCAAACGTAAGACCTTTTTTTCTCCTTCTAAACCAGGAAGTGAATATTCTGGGGCGCGGTTACTATTGCTCAAAAAATGTTGATTTCCCAGCCCACCTTTACCACCTTCAGCAACTCGAAAAATTTGTCCAGGCTCAACTATATCGCATAGTAAAACGCTCGTTACTGCATCATAAACAGAAGTACCACAAGGAACTTCAATAATTAGATCTTTTCCCCCCGCGCCAGTGCAATTATTGGGACCACCACGTTCTCCATTTGGGGCTTTAAATAAATGCTTATATCGAAAATCTAACAAGGTTTGTAGATTGGTATCAGCCACAAAAATTACTGAACCACCTTTTCCGCCATTTCCACCAGAAGGACCACCGGCTGGGACATATTTTTCTCTGCGGAAAGCGACAATACCATCACCTCCGTTACCTGCTTCTACTTCAATTACTGATTGGTCTATAAATTGCATAATTAGTCATTAGTTATTAGTCAGTTGTCAGTTTTTAGTAGTCAATTATGCTAACAATTGACCACTAACCACTAATTTAAATATAAGGTGTAACATCCTCGCCACAGTCATCTGCTAGATAGGAAAGAGCGCGGAAGCGTAAACCTACCATTTGTTCATAAAGTGGGTTAATTTTACATAATGGCGGAATATGAACTATTTTCCGGCCAAATAAGGTTACATCTCTTTCAAAGGGACATTGGGAAGGAATCATTTTACACAAAAACCGGGCAACTCTGGGATCTTGAATATCTAATCCATCTAACCAGTGACGCAAGGGAGTTAAAGCATCTGGGCGTGGGGCTTGAAGTCCAGCCAAGGGCAAATCTTCAGATTTTGCGGTATCTTCTAGGGTATGACGTAAGGCCGTGAGTAAATTCTCTTGCAGTTCTAATTTTTGGCACAATTGCTGAAGTAGATTATCTTCACTAGGAGAGTATACACCATCAGCGATCGCTACCATTACCGCTGTCCGCAAGAAATTTTCCGCCACAGGCGTACCTTTACCTAATATAGCTGCTAATTCATCCGGTTCAATGATCTCTAGAGTACCCCAGTCAATGGACGGAGCTAATTCTTCTTTGGTAAGATTGGTAATTAATTCCTGTTCTTGAGCATCAAAGTTACCATCAGCCCAAGCAATAGTCAGTAATCCCCGTAGCCAAGCCATAATTTGTTCGCTACTGTAAGGGGTTTGAGCAGTAGTTGTCATAAAAACACGCCTTGTAATTTTTATTGGTCAATATTAATTAATGTAACTTGAAAAGGACTAAAGTTCTGTGTATTTAACTGGCAAAAATCCAGGAAATATAGCTTGGATTGAGCGAAGACAAAACTCAACATAATCAGAAATTTTCTTGGGTTTTCTTGGATTTCTTTGGGTCAACCTAATCTAGGATATAAGGACTTTTTAGCATTAACTTAGGCAGTATTTATTCACAATGACACAAAATATGGATATAATTAATTATATTTATCATTGATTAGGTATAAAGTATGTTTCGCTTTGGTATTGAACATGAAGTTGCGTTTTTCAATCATCAAGGGAAGTTTGCTGATTTCCAGAATACAAAATTTGCCGATTTTCAGCAAATTGTTGACAAACTACCTATTTATCCCAGTGACTATCCACAATTAAGAGTAGGTGATGCGGGAATTAAGAAAAAGCGCTGGTATATTGAAGGATTTGAAAGATTTAGTGATTCTGAAGAGGTAATTGATTGTTTAGCTAAAGGTATCGAAATTAGAACAACTATTCACCCTACTATTCAAGGAGCAATTGATGAATTAACAGCCAGTTTTGTTTTATTGAGTGACGTGGCTGCTAGTTTTGGTTTTTCCCCAGTTTTAGTCAGTTTTAACCCCTATAGGTGCATATTTAACCCAGAACCTCCATTAAATGATTTTGAAATTAGGCAATTACAAGCTTATCCAGATGAACAAACTGCTCATATTTATATGGTTTCCTATGGACCAGATTTAAATATTTCTTTGGCAAATTTGTCTACTGAAAAGTTAATTGATATTGGTAAAAAATTAACTTATTACAGTCCTTATATCATCCCTTTTAGTTATAGTTCTCCTTTTTATAATGGTGGTTTATGGGAAGGTTTATCAGTGAGAACATTGATCAGAACTGGAAAAAGATCCGCAACATTAGTTTTTGTGGAAACAGCCGAAGAATTAATTAAAAGTGTTCCCTCATTGACAAAAATTGCCCGCATTCCCTCAGAGGTAGGACGGATAGAATTTAAAGCTTGTGATAGTTGTGATAACTTTACCATTTACGCGGGTTTATTAGCTTTATTAAAAGGTTTAGTATTAGACGAAACTTTACTAAGTAGAGCTATGATACCTGACGCTGGTTTACATCAAATTTCTGCAAAATCAGGCTTTGAAAATGAAGACATTTTTATGAACTCTCAAAAACTTTTACAAGTTGCTGAAATTGCTCTTAAAGATGATCCTGATCTGGAATTTTTAACTCCACTGAAAGTAATTTTATCCGAGAAAAAAACAAGATCTCATCAATTAATTAATTCGTTCCAAAATCTAGGTTCAATTGAAGCAACTCTCCAACAAACCTATGGCAATTTTAGATTTTAGATTACAACTAACAAATGACAACTAACAAATGACAACTAACAACTAACAACTAACAACTGACAACTAACAACTGACAACTAACTAACTAATGACTAGGTGGAATTTGTTCGATAGGGATTAGTGATTCCATTACCGTTTTAACAATTGGTGCGGCTACAGTAGAACCATAGGCGTTTTCTCCCTTTGGTTCATCGACCACTGCAAACACCACATAACGGGGAGATTCCACTGGCAAAATAGCGACAAAACTGGTAATTCTTGCACCCTTAGTATATCCACCATTAGGACTAGCTTTTTGGGCTGTTCCCGTTTTTCCAGCAATCCGATATCCTGAAATTCTCGCAGCTTTACCAGTACCTGAATTTACTACTGTTTCCATCATGTCCACAACCTTTTGAGTAGTTGTAGTCGAGAAAATTTGCCGTGGATTTGGGAGAGGAGTTGAATAGTGCATTTCTCCTTGACTATCAATTAGTCCTCTGATAACGTGAGGTGTAACTAATTTGCCCCCATTAGCTAATGCACCGTGCAATTGTACCAGTTGTAATGGAGTTAGAGAAAAGCCTTGTCCAAAAGATGCCGTAGCTAGTTCAATAGCTGAAGAAATAAATTTTTCTTGACTTTTTAATTGACCACTAACCTCAAAGGGTAAATCCGTCTCAACCTTTTGTCCTAGCCCTAAACGGACTAGCCAGTTGTAGTATATTGATGGTTTTAATCTTTGAATGATTCTAACCATACCAATATTACTAGAAGTTTGTAATATCTCAGGAATAGTTAATTGTCGATAACCAGTTTTTTCTGCATTTTTGATAGTATGAGTGCCGATTTTTATAGAACCAGGATCTTCAAAAATATCATCTGCTTTGATGATACCATTTTCCAGAGCGATCGCTACATTTACAGGTTTAAAAGTTGATCCCGGTTCATAAAGATCAGCTACAGTCCAATTTTTAAACAAGGAAATATCCGATATAGCATATTGATTTGGGTTATAGGTAGGTTGAGAAACTAAAGCAAGTATTGAACCATCCACTGCATCCATGACAATCACCGCGCCCCGTTTGGCACTAAATTTAGTCATCTGTTCTTTTAACGCCCCACGTGCTACCCTTTGCACACGGCTATCAATAGTCAATTGCAGTTTCAAATCATCAGAATTCAGAAATCCCTGGGGTGCATAATCGGGCATTAATGAGCCATTTCCAGACTTACTCATCCGTACAGTTGTTCCCAAACGTTCTAATAACTTCTCTTGACTATATTCCACACCAGCTTGGCCACGACGGTCAAGATTAACATAGCCCAATACATCCGCCACTAAATCATCTTGGGGATAAAATCGGGAGTATTTTTGAATAAACTCAAACCCATTTAAACGCAGTGACATTAATTTATCAGTAATATCTTCTGAAACACCAGAAGCTAATAAAATTCCACTACGTTTACTCTGAAATATTTTGATCAGATCAGCTTTTTCTTTGCCAATAATCGGAGCAATTTTCCCAGCAACTTTCTCCTGAGACTGATCAAATAATTTGGGATGGGCATATAATTTATATACAGGACGGTCAATAGCCAAGATATTACTACCCCTATCTACTATTGAACGACGAGGTATATAAGGACGTAAATTAACCATTTGTTGGTTTCGTGCCTTTTGAGCCAGCTTTTTTCCTTGAGTAATTTGTAAACGATATAAATTAAATGCCAACCCTAACATAGCAATCATTAACACACCCCAGACAGCAAACATTCGTAATTTAATATTAACTGGGGTTTCCGGTGTTTTCGGCTCAATATTTTCTAGTTTAGGTGGTTTGGTGAATTTGCGTTGTCGTCTAAATTCTAAATTACGTAAGTTTCTAAATTTTGTTTTAATTGATGTCTTCAACATGAGAGTAATATATGGGAATCCTGCTTGATTCCTGAAGTTATTAACGATTTTAATATCCTAGTGGAGAAGGAGGTTCAGGTTGTGATTCTGGTTGAGACGTTGAAAATGACGACTTGGGATAATTATTAGATGTTGATGGTAAAAAAATGGTTTTCTCAGAAGTCGGTGATACCATATTCATATTAGGGTTTTCCGCTTGCTGTGCCATTTTACTGGTCAGTGTCGCATTGGCAGTGTTTAATTGTCGCTCATGACGTTGTAAGCTTTGTACTTTACGATAAGAGTCACTCCAAAGCTCTTGGGAATATACTGTCCAACCATAAACTATTAATGTCGCCACCACTAATAAAAACGCTAAAATTGATGAATAGCGATTTACTGTGTACATACGCAATAACCATATAGGTATGATTAAATCATCGCTTATTTTGTGTACAGTATTATTTGAATGTATATTATTATCAGGAGTTTGTTTTTTACCTGATTCTAAGTTTGTATTGCGAATTGATGTCTTGCTTCTGCGAGAACCTAAAAAATATAAATTCATCCAAGCGTTGCCGGAATTGGGTGATTTAACTGCTATGGGTTCACTATGAAGTCGGGAGGAAACCTGTGTTTTTTTATTCACACTTCGAGAACGGCGCTGATTTAATAACAAAGGCGAGTTGCCCCAGAACCACCTATTTTTGCTAGAAACTGCTGATTTACGTTCAAAAACCATGGTTTTTATGATAACAAATACTTTATTTTTAACTTGATTGAGATTTTGGCCAAAGTTGCATTTTCAGAGCCAGAATCCAAACCATTCTAACCGTTAATTGCCCTCTGTCCGTATTACATATAATCTACAAAAATGTTACAAGAGAAAATAAGTTGAAATATGTAATCAGAAAGTTCTTAAAAAAAATCAATAAATAAGGTATCTTATTCAACAGGCTGCATATTTTATTGCCACAATTGGTGAAAGAGGAGTTATGAAGAAAAAAGTTTTTGGTTTGGCTCTAATGTTAAGTCTAGCTACCATGCTTGGAGCTTGTGAAGGTGGTGGTGAATCACCTAATACCACAAGTTCCCCAGCAGCAACAAAAAGTGGCGAACCTGCGGATACTGGTACTACCCCGGCGGCGACAACCTCTCCTGCGGCGACAATCTCTCCTGCGGCGACAACCTCTCCTGCGGCTACCCCTAAAAAGCCCTAGTATAGGATAATACAACATCCTTCATGGGTAGTTGGCATCTTTAAAAATTATTGTCTACAAAACTCTAGTGAGAAGTGATTTGTAGATAAAAATTAAAGGTTCAACTGCCCAGTAGTGTTATGTTGGGTAAAGAACAAGAACATTATTAGGTTTTGGTTCTGGGCTAGATTTATTTCTCGCCCAGTCTTATTTTCTTATATTCGTTTTTTGACATACTCACCGAACTGAAGGTGCGGTGATTCTTGACACTTCAATGAAACACGCCACAAGTGGTCTTATCGTCCCTCCATGTCCGTTTAAAGTCTCCCAATGCGATAAGGCGACTATGACCAAATTTTAACATAAAGCCGTCCTAGAAGGACGGGGCTTGTGTCCCGTCTTTTCGGTCAGTAACCAAATTAATATTAATGTATGCTGTTACTGCAATTTAGTACATCTCATTATTGTCGCAAGGCCAGATTGGCATTAGGTTATAAGGGAATTAGTTATCAAAGGGAAAATCTCACTCCAGGGCTGCATATTGTGAAAGTGAAGCCCTTAACGGGGTTAACTACACTACCTGTGCTATTACCCGAAATTGTCGGACAACCCCAAGCGGTTGCCGATTCTACAGAAATTTTTAGATTTTTAGAAAGTTATCAACCCGAACCTGCTTTATTTTTACCCAATTCAGAACACCAAAATCAAGCTGCGGTGTTAGAAGATTGGTTAGATGAAAGTATAGGCACAGCGACTAGGTTTATATATTATCACTTTCGCGCAGGTGTTGGTAAAGCTATTGACCCTTCGCTGTTTAGTCAAGTGGTAATTAAAGTAGTCAGAAAACAATATGGTATTAATGATACTAGCGTAGAATTGGCGCGAAAAAGACTCGCTAACGCTTTGTTAGTGTTGTCTATGTATTGGCAAAACAGTGATTATTTAGTGGGTAGTCGCTTGAGTATAGCTGATATTACGGCAGCGGCTTTGTTGAGTCCTTTAGCATTGATTCCTGATTATCGTCAGCAATATCCACAGATTTTTACCCGAATTACTCATATTCACGAGCTATGTAATGAACCATTACCACCAGGACTCTAGAAATTAGAGCGGGAGTTAGGAGTTAGGATGAAACGTATACTGTTTGTTATTTTGAGCGTTACTGTTAGTATTTTGGTGGGGTTAAGTGGTCATGGTAGTAAAGCTGTGAGGGCATTACCTCCACCGGAGGATATACCAGAGGAGATATTAAGGACGGAGATTATTCTAGTAGCGCGATCGCCCATTGATGGTAAAATTATTACACCCGCAGAATATGCCGAATTGCAAGCACAAATACAAACAAGTCCACCACCACGTTTAGCTTCGGGTATACGTGAAAAGGTATTTTTGCTGCAATTACGTAAAACATTATTACAACTTTTCCCGTTTTTAAGTCTTTGAGGGGGGAACAGGGGAAGTTGGGGAGGAATTTTTTTCCGACAACTGAAAACTGACAACTGACAACTGACAGTGGCGACAAAGATGCGAGAATATAACATAGATAAAAAATAGATTTAGTTAATCCCCATATACCACATAGGTAGCTTCATGTCTACAACCACAGTCGCCCCCGAACAGGTTAATCGGATTGTTGGAAATCAACATCACGATCCCTTTGAAATTCTGGGTTCTCATCTCATCGAACAAAATGGTAAAACTGTATGGGCTGTGCGAGCCTACCTACCAAATGCCAATGCTGCTTATGTAGTAGTTCCAGAAGAACGGAAAGAATATCCAATGGACACAGTTCATCATCCTCATTTTTTTGAATGCACCATTGAAACCGCAGAACTGAAAAATTATCAGTTACGCATTCAAGAAGGAGAACATGAACGGGTGGTTAATGATCCCTACGCTTTCCGTTCTGCCCACTTAACAGAATTTGATCTACATTTATTTAGTGAGGGCAACCATCACCGCATTTATGAGAAATTAGGAGCGCACCCGACAGAGGTAGATGGTGTTAAAGGTGTTTATTTTGCTGTTTGGGCTCCCAATGCCCGCAATGTCTCTTTATTGGGAGATTTTAACCTGTGGGATGGACGCAAACACCAAATGCGGAAAGGACACACAGGGGTTTGGGAATTATTTATTCCCGAAATCGGTGTAGGAGAAAATTACAAATACGAAATCAAAAACTTTGAAGGACATATTTACGAAAAATCTGATCCTTACGGGTTTCAACAAGAACCACGTCCGAAAACAGCATCTATTGTTACTGACTTAAATTCCTACAAGTGGAATGATGCGGACTGGCTGGAAAAACGGCGACACACTGACCCCTTGAGTGAACCTATTTCCGTGTATGAGGTACATTTAGGGTCTTGGTTACACGCTGCTAGTGCTGAACCTGCTAAATTGCTAAATGGGGACACCGAACCTGTGGTTGTCGTTTCCGAACTAAAACCCAATTCACGATTTCTGACTTATCGGGAACTAGCTGATAAACTCATTCCCTACGTCAAGAAATTGGGATATACTCATTTAGAACTGCTACCAATTGCTGAACATCCCTTTGATGGTTCCTGGGGTTATCAAGTGACTGGTTATTTCGCGCCTACTTCCCGTTTTGGTACACCCGAAGACTTGATGTATTTTGTGGATGAATGTCATAAAAATGGCATTGGTGTAATTGTAGACTGGGTTCCCGGTCACTTCCCTAAAGATGGCCATGGTTTAGCCTTCTTTGATGGTAGTCACTTGTATGAACACGCTGATTCCCGCAAAGGTGAACATAAGGAATGGGGAACTTTAGTCTTTAACTACAATCGCCATGAAGTCCGTAATTTCTTGGTAGCTAATGCTCTGTTCTGGTTTGATAAATACCACATTGACGGTATTCGTGTTGATGCGGTTGCTTCTATGCTCTACCTGGACTATTGCCGAGAAGCAGGAGAATGGTTACCCAACGACTACGGTGGTCGAGAAAATTTAGCAGCCGCGGATTTTTTACGTCAGGTTAATAGCTTGCTATTTGGTTATTATCCCGGTGTACTGTCTATTGCGGAAGAGTCTACATCTTGGCCAATGGTATCTTGGCCTACCTATACGGGCGGATTGGGCTTTAACTTAAAATGGAACATGGGCTGGATGCATGATATGCTGGATTACTTCAGCATGGACCCTTGGTTTCGTCAGTTCCATCAAAACAACATTACCTTTAGTATGTGGTATAACCACAGTGAGAACTTCATGTTAGCTCTGTCCCACGATGAGGTGGTACATGGCAAGAGTAATATCATCGGGAAAATGCCTGGTGATGAATGGCAGAAGTTAGCTAATATCCGTTGTTTGTTTACTTATATGTTCGCTCACCCTGGCAAGAAAACCATGTTTATGAGTATGGAATTTGGTCAGTGGAGTGAGTGGAATGCTTGGGCTGATTTGGAATGGCATCTTTTACAGTTTGAACCACACCGACAGTTGAAGGATTTTTTCCAGTCTCTTAACCATTTTTACCGTTCTGAACCAGCTTTATACACTCAAGATTTTGATCAAGCGGGGTTTGAGTGGATTGATTGTACTGACAATCGCCATAGTGTGGTTTCCTTTGTCCGTCGTGACAAGAATTCTGATAGTTTTATGATTGTGGTTTGTAATTTTACCCCTCAACCTCATTCTCACTACCGTATTGGTGTTCCTGAAAAGGGTTTCTACACTGAGTTGTTCAATAGTGATGCTCGTCAGTATGGCGGTAGTAATATGGGCAATTTAGGTGGTAAGTGGACTGATGATTGGTCTTTACACAATCGTGCTTATTCCTTGGATTTGTGTTTACCTCCTTTGGGTGTGTTGATGCTCAAGTTGGATAAACAGAAGTCCGCACAGGTAATAGAATAATCCTGTAGGGTGGGCAATGCTCACCCTATGTGTTTGTTAGACCTAATTGATATCCAGATTTGTAGTTTAGAGGAATTAAAGGGGCAAACTTTTAACGCCGGTGGTGGAGTTAATTTGAGCTAAAACTAAGAGATATTTTGAATTGAATGTGTGAGCAGAAGTCAGCACAGGTAATAGTTCTTTGCTTTTTACCTTTGACAATTATAAGTTTAAAAAATGTCTGCAGGATCTGCAGAACGGAGTTTTTGCATAGCAATTGCGCCGGAAAAAGTACACATAATTATTGTTAAGATAAAAACATTAATTGCCCGATCTAATTTCATAGCTATGGGTAAAAGAGTCGCAGTAAAAGTTAATTGATATATGCCAAAAGATAGCAAAAATGCAGGTAAATAACCAAATACAGCTAATAACAATGCTTCTTGTAATAAAACTAGCAAAAGATAATTATCAGTGTAACCCATTGCTTTAAGAGTCGCGTATTCTGGTAAGTGATCAGAAACATCAGAATAAAGGATTTGATAAACAATGACAATACCAACAATGAAACCGACAATCACACCCAAACCAAAAATAAAACCAATACCTGTACCATTAGCCCAATAATCCTTTTCCTTTTGAGCAAATGTTTCTGGAGTCCCAACTTCCACAAAAGGATTTTGAGGATCTGAATTTAATCCTATTTTCAATTTGGCTTTGATTTTTTCAATGTCTACACCAGGTTTGAGAGTAATTAAACCAACTTCAATTTGATCAGGTTTGCGAGTAGGAAATAATTGCAGAAAAGTAGAATCACTAGTGACAACATTACCATCAGAAGCAAAGGAAGCACCATTTTGAAATAAACCTTTAATATTCAGATTTTTTCCGTTTAATTCAGCATTAAATTTTCCTGTTTCTCGAAAAATTTTCCCAATTTCTCCATATTCTGGACGACTAGCTTCATCAAACAAAACTTGATTTAATTGTTTGAGATAATCTTTATTAGCTTGGACTTCAGGAAACTTTAAACCAGGTGTAGCTGGATCTACACCCCAAACTAAAATAGATCGATCAAGTCTTGTTTGAGGATTACGCCATTGTCCCGTACCAATGTAAATAGAGCTAACTGATTTTACACCTTCATAACTTAATGCTTGATAAAGTCTTTCTCTAGAAAAACTTTTAACTGAAAATAGAGTTTGAAATTGCGGATTAATTAAGACTAAATCAGCTTGTAAATTGCGATGAGGTTTGATAGCAGAATCAAATAATGCACTTTCAAAACCCATTTGAATAAATATTAGTAGATCAGCAAAGGCAATTCCCGATACTGCAATCACTAGCCGCGTTTTTTCTTTCATTAATTGTCGCCAAGCTAGGGGCGTTTTCCGAAATATATTAATCATGATTTTTATTTTTTTGCACCTTTATGGTAAGGAATTTACAATGTAAATTACAATTTAATTGCTGTTTGGACTTGTAAGTTAGTTAAGCCAGAAACTCGTTTACTATCTTCAGGATTTAGGCGGATTTTTACTTCAATAATTCGACTATCTAAGTTTTCTCCGGGTTGATCACCAAAGACGTTTTGGCGTTTGACTTGTAACCCAATTTGTTGGACTATACCTTTTAATTCTCCTGTAAATCCTTGACTGGTAATTGTGGCTTTTTGTCCTAATTTTATCTTACTAATATCTGTTTGATAAACTTCTGCTACTGCCATCATTGTCTTAGTTTGAGCAAAGTCAGCCACCCCTGGGGCATCAATTTTTTCACCAACACGGGCATGAATTTTAATAATTTGTCCCGTCATAGGAGCGCGAATATAAGCTGCTTGTAGTTCGGTTTTTGCACGTTGCAAATTAGCGATCGCACTATCTACTTCTGTTCTGGCTAATTCTATATCAACGGGACGAATTTCGGCAATACTATTAAGTTTAGCCTTAGCTTCACTAATTTCTTTATTGCTAGTATTATTAATACGATTTAGGGCAATTTTAGCTTCTGCTAATTGTTTATTTGCGGTGGTATTAATCCGTTTGAGAACCGCTTGAGATTCATTTAATATTTGTTTTGCGGTTTCTACATTTAAACGTTTACTATCAATTACAGAATTAGAAATTACTCCTTCAGAAAATAACTGTTGATAGCGTTGATATTCTGCTTCTGCATTTTTTAATTCTGCTATTAATTTATTAATAGTTGCTGTTTGGGCGATTCTATCACCTTCCCATTGGGCTGATATCCGAGCAATATTTTCCTGTTGGGCTTGTTTATCTCCTACATATTGGGCTTTAATTCTCTCAATAATTGCTTGCTGTGCGGCAATTTCTCCTGATTTAGCACCAGCCTTAATTTGTTGTAATTTAGCTTGGGCAACTTTCACCTGTTTCTGACTTTGAATTAGGGCATTTTCTAACAGATCACGAGATTGTAAAACGGCAATTACTTGACCCATTTTAACATTATCACTTTCTTTAACTAATAGTTCAGAAATGCGATCGCCATCTAATGCTAAAGGTGCAGATAATTTAATTATTTCCGTTTCCGGTTCTAATCTTCCTAAAGCAGTCACCATTGGCGAAATTGGGACAATTGGTTTTGCTTCAATTACAGAAGATTTTTCCACTTTTCCAAAGTTAGAAATCCCATAAATAGCAATTCCTCCTGTTATCGCAGTGGCCGCAACTATTAAAGCAATTAACCCTTGATTTTTAGGTTTAAACAACAGTTTATAACTCATCATAATTCCCAAAGTGACAAAACAAATTTCTTTACATTTATTGATGCTTAAATACTAACTTTAAAGTCGGTTTTTTGTCGTAAATAGGCTACAATCATCTCTCCTAAAAGCTGACACTGTTCAGAGAAATCAATATTCTCATTACCCCATAATTTCTCTAAAACCACACCATTTACAAAACTCAAAACAAAAGACGCTAATACCACGTCTCGAACACCTAATAAATCACAAGCTAACTGCTGACATCGTTGATTAGCACGTTTAAAAACAGTGCTATTAGTTAGCATTATTTTTGAGTCTTGATGTTGACAAAAATCAACCCATAGGTAAGTCCATTTAATTAAGTAATCCTCATTTCTAACAAGATATCGACCCAAAGCTGCCATCAATTCTAATAAGTTATTTTTTCCTCCAAATTCTGTTAAAGCTGTAATGATATCCTGCTGACTAATTTCTTCCACCAATTGTTCAAACAAAGCTTGTTTGTTGGGAAAATAATGATATAGCGTACCTGTGGAAACCTTTAAACTCGCAGAAATCTGGCGCATAGTAATCGCTGCATAGCCTTTTTCAGCAAACAAATTAAAACATTTACCGAGTAATTCTTTACGGTATTGTTCATGATTAACAATTTTTGGCATAACAGCTATCGTCTTTATATCGAACGCTCGTTATATTAAATAATATAATAAACCTAAAGTGTTTGTCAATATATTTTTACAAATTCAGATTAATTCAATAGGACTTACGTATTGACAGACTCAAACATGATTTTGAGATAATTTGTGATGCTTTTTGAACAGACTGCAAGTAGTCCTTCTATCACTAAAATAAATGGAAATCATTGGATATTAATATTGACATAGTGAAACACATAAATTATAATACTATCGTGTCATCTAATCAAATATGAACAAGCTTAAAGCATTAAATACATTGGATTCAGTTGCTTTTGCAATCAATACACTTATATTTGCCTTTGGTAGTTTGTTCATATACCTAGTGCGGACTCGTCGTCGTCGACCTCTGGCAACTGAACCAGAGGAACAAGCTTTAACAGGTAAGATTGTTTTAGGTTTAACATATGCCTGGACACGGACTGCAATTCGCATTAGCCTGTTACTCATAGCAATGATTAATTTTGCGATGCTAAGTCCCATTATCATCGGTGTTGCAGCCTTAGTTAATGTAAAGTTTGGAGCTAATGCCACAACCTTTGGTTATCTACAATCCGCTTGCGGTATAGGTGCATTACAAGGCTTTTTCCAATTTGCACAACAGCTTTATTAATAATAATAATTAAAATGGTGTTTTTACCTGTAAGTGTAATATTTTTCCTAGCTGGGGATGGTAAAAACTCAACTCCCTTGCGTGTAAATATAATCTACTGACACTCTTCAAACAACCATAGAGTTTATCCCCTAAAATCGTCATTCCCAGTCCTCTCTTGTCAGCAGCATGAACCCGTAATTGATGAGTACGTCCAGTCAAAGGCACAAATTCAACACGGGTATAATCTCCTTCTCTGTTCATAACGCGGAAGTGAGTTAAACTAGGTTTACCTCGTGATAAATCCACTTCTTGATAAGGACGATAATCAGGATTTCCCCATAAAGGTAAATTAATTTCACCTTCATTAATAGCTAGAGAACCTGTAAGCAAAGCTTCATAAACTTTATGAATTTGTCTTTGTTCAAATTGTTGACTTAATTGAGAACAAGTAACTACATCTTTAGCTATTAATAAAATTCCAGAAGTATCTTGATCTAAACGATGTATCGCCATTATTTCTTGATTATATAAATAACGTAAACGACTAATCACACTATCTTGATTATGAGAATAACGACCAGGAACAGACAATAATCCTGATGATTTATTAACTACAATTAGCCATTTATCCTCATAAATTATTTCTGGTTTATTTGGCTTTAATCCTGACAATAAAAATCCCATTAATGGCTGACATCTTTCCAAACAAGCACCATAAAATTCTCCAGAAACCTTATTTTCTATAGAAGAATTACCCCACCAAAATTCAGCCATTGCTAAAGGTTTTAATTTATGAGTAGCTGCATAATGTAATAATTTAGGAGCGCAACATTCCCCCGTTCCAGTTGGTGTTCCTCCTGGTAATAATTGCTGTAAAGATAGAGATTGTCCATAAAAATTAGTTAAACTATATGCAGCGTGCATTTCTGTTTGTAATTGCCGAGATAGTTGTTTACGTTGTTGTTTGAGTTCGATAATTTTCCTATCTGCAGCGGCTATAATAGCCTTTAAAGGTTGTAAAACTTCATTTTGACAGCGTTTAATATTTCGGCGTTCAATTCCCTGTTTACGGCTTTCTGCTTCCAGTTTTTCCAGGGCAATTTTTAGAGATTCACCTGTAAGAATTTGATCAAATTCTTGCCTTTGTTCCTGTCGTTGTAGTTTGCTATAATGATGATGGAAACTAATAGCTTGTAATTCTTCGATATATTGATCGGAGAGAGTTTGATATGTTTGTCTTTCAGTAATTTCTTGAAGATTAATTATCTGTTTTTTAATAGTTTCTAATTTTGCTAAAATCTCATTTTCTAATAAAGCTACTTCCTCCCTTCCAGGAATAGGTGAAACCCAACCTAAAACCATACCATGACCATTTAATAAACCAGAAAAAGCTTTAATAATTCTTTGTTCACCATTGGGTAATTCAACTAATAAAATACCATACATTTTTCCCTCATAGAAATAAAGGTGATTTTGCTCAAATTGTTGCATGAGACTATTAGCTATAGCTTCAGCTAAAGGGGTACGAGGTAATCTTAGTATTTCACCAGTTTGGGGACATTTTCCTTGATAATAATAGTTAGGAGGTGCAGAAGAAATGATTAAATCAGATTTGATAAAGTCTGAAATTGGATGCAGAAGAGTCATAAAATATATAGAGTATAATATAAGTAATAAATTTTTGTTAAAGCTGTTTTTTAGGGTAATTATCTATCTACAAAATTAAGAATTGGTTATTTCCATTAACTGAAAATAACCATCAATTAGGAGCAATTTGTTTTCCTAAAATTTAAATATCAACATTGATATTTTCTATCTGTCTAGCTGCTTTCTCCCACAACTTTGCTGATTCTTCATCATTCCAGTGAGTTCTGAGATTTTCCGCCTTTTTATGGCATATCCGTTCTAGCATTTCTAAAATTGCAGCTAGTGTCAACTGCTCGACTAATCCCTCTAAAATACTCATGTATTCTTTCATGACAGATACCCCTTTTAATTTATACCGAAAATTGAGGTAATTTCTCCAACTTCCTGAATTCAACATACAAGAAGTACAAATTCTCGTCAAAATATTTGATACATCAATCATGACTTTTCAAACATCATGTAAGGCTTCAGCCCAACCACAAAGGAATTAATTATTAGATATCATTGTTCCCAGGGCGGCTATTAGCTTATCCACACTTTCAGGACGACTATTAAAACCCATTAAACCCACACGCCAAACCTTACCCGCTAATTCGCCCAAACCGCCACCAATCTCAATATTATGCTCAAGTAATAATTGGCGTGCAACTAATTTACCATTTACGCCTTCAGGAATACAAACAGTAGTTAAAGTTGGTAGCCTGTATTCCTTCTCAACGTGCATTTTTAACCCCATATCTTCCAATCCTTCCCAAAGATATTCTACATTCTTTTGATGACGTTGCCAACAATTTGCTAAACCTTCTTCTGCCAGCAAACGCAGAGCTTCCCGTAAACCATAATATAAATTAATTGGTGCGGTGTGGTGATATGTGCGTTCAGTACCCCAATATTTCCCCAATAAGGTCATATCTAAATACCAGTTTGCCACCTTAGATTGCCGCTTGTGTAACTTCTCCATTGCTCGCCCACTCATAGTAAATGGTGACGCACCTGGAGAGCAACCTAAGCCTTTTTGACTACAACTATAAGCCAAATCAACACCCCAATCATCCAAAAAGATGGGAACACCACCTAAACTAGTTACGGTATCCACTAATAATAACGTACCATGCTGACGACACAACTCACCCACACCTTCCAAAGGTTGACGAGCACCGGTGGAAGTCTCTGCATGAACTAAAGCTAAAATCGTCGGTTTATGGGTAGCTACTGCGGCGCTAATTTCCTCTAAATTGAAAACTTGTCCCCAAGGCTTGGTAATAGTTCTTACATCTGCACCATATCTGCCCGCCATATCTACCAAACGATTACCGAAATAACCTGCCACACCAATTAATACCACATCACCCGGTTCTACAGAATTAGCCAGAGAGGCTTCCATTGCAGCCGTACCCGTGCCACTGACAGCGATAGTGTGGGAGTTTTCCGTTTGCCATACATAGCGTAACAGAGATTGAATCTCATCCATCACAGTTAAAAAAGCCGGATCTAAATGCCCTATGGGTGTGGTATTCATCGCCTGTAGTACCGCTGGATGGGCGTTAGCTGGACCTGGACCGAGTAATAGACGGTGGGGGATATTTAGGGGTTCTAGTCCTAGATGCTGACTATTGTTGATGGAAATTGTAGATGTCATAAATTTATGTGAGATGAAATGAGAACTTAATCGCATGATATAGCGGTATGTGGTCAATGAGTATGCCGAAATGCGACTAATTAATTAAGCACCATATTTCCGCCCACGCCATTCGATTATATATTTTTATATATTTTGTTATTTTGTCAAAAAATAGAAATCTCTGTTTTCTATGATTTAAGTTGACTGCTGACATATTCTTTTAGATCGTTTTGCACTGTAAATCCATCAGAATTGCATTCAATCAGCGATCGCAATTTTAGGTTTGCTAGTGTTGCTAACAGGTTTTGGGAAGTGACAGGAGAAATGATCTTCCTTACTAATTCTGGCATGAATAGGGGTTGGCGGTGAATCGCTAAGGAATAGATCACGGTTTTTTCTAAATCTGATAAGCGTTGAAATTGTTGATCTAATAAATCGTAAATATCGCCAACGGCTTGCTGGTGTGAGACGATGTGAATTAGATCAGTTAAGGTTTCTTCTACTGTTGGCGCGTGATAAAGCGATAGCGAAGCGCTCCGTAGGAATCTCCAGATGACATACTTAAATTCTGAGTTGGTGAAACCTGCCATTAACTTGGCTATGAGGCTGGTTTTACCCATACCTCCCATTCCTAAGACCATGATTAATTGACAGCGATTGACCTGAATCCATTGGTTCAATGTTACCAGTTCGGCGGTGCGTCCATAGAAAACGGAGACCTTGGGGGCTAAATTATAATCCCCATCAGGCTGAATTTCAGGCTGTAGAGGTTGGATAAATTGTGTTGAGTGTGTTTCTGGCTTGACTAATGGGACGGGAAGAGGTGATTGATAATCATCAGCCTCTAGCACCAGATTAAATGCTTTGAAGCATTTGACTAGAGACTTTTTATCAACTCTGACATTGCAGTTAAAAATTTTGCATAAAGTATGAGAGTCTAAGCCAGTCTGACTACTGAGATAATCCAGGGTAAATCTCTTGCTGTTATTTTCACTATATTCCCTAATTTTTATCGCCTTCTCAAGTTTATTTAAACCTTGAAAGGTGAGGATTGTCCCACGTTTACGTTTTCTTGGTAGATCCATAAGTGATAAATATAAATTTTTTTAAGCAAAGCCGAATTGGGCTAGAGGATTAGCTTTAATCGCCGGAAAAATGACTGATTTCCGGGAAAACGGTATTAATCTGACAAGAGTGTAAAGATACAAATTGGAGATTGAACAGAGTATAGCAGTTAATTGATGCGTTTATCAATACAACATTTTGCAAAAAAGGGAAGTTTTAACAATTTGAAATAATTCTGCGGTCTAATTTGCTTACAGTCTCAACGCTTGAAAGAATTGTGGTAGAGGAGTCGGAGCGATCGCTTGTCAGGATTCTTAAGTTCCTTGCTTAAGTTGGCAAACTTCCATTGCTTTGGCAAACTATACTCTCTTACAATCTTTCAAAAGTGACATTTTTACGCAAAATCGAAGAATGACATGGAATCAACAACTCCCAAACCAACACCAACTCTCAAACCTATCAATAAAGTTTTAGGTTCAGCATTTACAGGTGCTTTAGTGACATTAACAGTTTTTGTTCTTAACACTTACGTAATTCATGAGCCGAATAAAGACATTACCCCTGAAGCATCGGCAGCAGCAACAATTGTGCTTTCATCTCTTATTGCTTATCTAATTCCACCTGATCCCAATGAAACTATTGAAAACGGAAAATCAGCACATAAATAAAGGGAAATAAACAATGAAAGTATGTATTGATCCAGGACACGGTGGAACAGACCCAGGCGCAATTGGTAAAGTTCCATTCATATTAAATGAAAAAGATGTTAACTTGTCTATTTCTTTACTTTTAAAAAAAGAACTGGAAGCAAAAGGACATACAGTTTTCTTAACAAGAGATACAGATATTTCTGTGTCGTTAGGTACTAGAGCTTCATTTGCAAATCAGAAGAATGTAGACATTTTTATTAGCATCCACTGTAATTCATCCACCAGCAATAGTGCGGAAGGTATTGAAACATGGATATTCACTGATTCAAATGCAGGGAAAAAACTAGCAGAACCTGTACAACAAAGTTTGATTTCAACTTTTTCAACTCATAAAAATAGAGGAATTAAAGAAGCAAATTTTCAAGTGTTAAGAGAGACAGAAATGCCAGCTATTTTAGTAGAGTGTGAGTTTATTAGTAATCCAACACAACTACAATTTTTGTCAGATAATAACAATCAAAAGAAAATAGCACAAGCGATTGCATTAGGTATCTAAATTTAATTAGTCTCTCTAAATCAATACCTTGTCCATTTTTTGTAGGTCGGGTTAAGCAACAGCACAACCCGACGCTCATGTTGGGTTATGGCTGATGCCTCCGGCTCCCGCAGGGATACGCTACACTTCGTGAACGTACCTCAACCCAACCTACAAATCAAGACTTTTTTCAATTTGGACAAGGTATTGCTAATTCGATTTACCATTGACCATAACGGACCTGTCAAGCGAAAGGAAATCAATTCTTGGTTGAAACCCGATGCTGTCAAGGAATTTCAGGGGTTTCTATCTGGCCATTCTTAGACAATCCAGAATTAGTGATCCAACGACTCATTTTACCACCAGCATAATTATCGCAATTTCAATAATCTGGAAGACGTTGCATTAATCCTTCATTCTTCTCATTGCCAAAAGAGAAGGATATTTTTTATTATCAATAAGTAATTGACGTTCTAATAAACGAGATTGATCATTAAACCCTAAAATTCTAGCCGTCACTTGTCCTATATTTGTGAGAGATTCAATAGTAGAATTATTCAGTTTAAAATGTTCTCCCCAATTATCCCAACGAGGATGATAAAAACGCACAAATTCTTTTTTATCTATAATAATTGAACCGATATCACTGTCTTTAAAACGATTACAATAAACACAACAATAAGCTAGATTATCTATATTTGATGAGCCACCATGTTTGATACTAATAATATGATCAATGGCACATCCTAAAATAGTATCATGTTCAGCAATCAGGCAATATTCACATAAATTATCTGCTCTTTGAGCAACTAAACGGCGAAGTTCTAGATTTAAATAAGGACGCTCCATAATTGAATTTTAAGCCTTTTCGTGAATAAAATCATAAGCCCTAGCTTTTGCTAGTCTTAATAAATGTTCTAAAATCAAATAATGATCTAATTCTGATTTTTCCTCTGAAGAAATTCCATCAGTTTTTTCTCGAAAAATCAAATTAGATACTCTTTCTTTTACTGTTTCTGATACTTGAAATTCAACTAAACTTTGAGATGTTATGCCAGCAGCGAGAAAGTTGATTATTTCTTCATAAGCTGGATTAATACTGATTGATGTTTCCATGATGATTAATTATCTCCTTTTTTAATCTCCTGAACTTTGGGTATTTAAGCACTTATCGGAAAAATTGACGGCTGGATGAGTTCCTGTTGTGATAATGATAAGATATTGGTATCAATCAAAGCTGGTTTCATCACTTCTCCTTTCAAAAAATGCCTGTTGACGACGGATGTTGATTTCTTCACTGAAATTAGCAAATGTTTCATCTGACATATCATTCCAACAGCCAGCAAACTGCATAGTTTGTTCTAGTAAACCTGGAGATGATTCTCCATTCAATCGCCAATAATGAATAAAATTATATAATTCTTCTAATTTATCTTCGGGAATGAGATTAATTTCTGTGATTACTTTGGTGCGGATGTTTAATAAATCCATAGAGCAAATAAATGTAGAGAATTGACAGATATACTAATTATATAGCCTGTGGTCTTTAAGAACCAAGATACTTTCTAATAAATACGATCGCTCTCCCCAATCAGATAAAGAGCGATACTTTCGGTCAACACCCTAAATGGCATTAATCACCATATTTTCTCCCGCGCCATTCTTTGGGAGTGCGGAGTGCAGATAAAAAGATTCGCAACACCGCTAGGGGGTCAGCTAAAGGAGAAAGCCAGAATAACCAACTACCATTAGCATCTTGACGATCATAAGAGGGAGCGATCGCTAATAATAAAGCAAAACGAATCACTACCAAAAATATATTTAATTCTAACAATAGCAGTGCCGGCAGTGAGAGAACCACAGGAGAAAACAGCAAATAACCCAGTAAAATCAATAGTGGTAAACCCTGCACCGCAGACAATAACCATAAATCACCCCAAACCTGACCGCGGGAGGTTGCGTCTTTCAAATCTAGGCTACGTCCCCATTCTTTCCAGGTTTCTAAAGCCCCTTCATACATTCGCACCTTTAACACCTTTGCTCCGTCCAAAAAGCCCACTTTAAAGCCATTAGAGGCAATATTCCGGGCTAAGGTGACATCATCACAAAAAGAACCTTTAGCGCTGCTGTAACCATTCACAGCCTTTAACACAGACCGACGACACAAAAAACACTGGCCATTAGCCATGACCCGTTCTGGTTGTTCAGTATAAATACCCGTAGGATCAAATCTATACAGTAATGTCATCAACAAAGCCGGTTGTAATAAACATTCTCCCGGATATTTGAGAATAAATTGCGGTGATAAAGATACTAAATCATAACCTTGAGCGATCGCAGTTTTCACTAAACTCGCCACTAAACCGGGGTGGGGTTGAATATCTGCATCCATTCCCAAAAACCACTCACTACCCTCCGAACTAAATAAAAAGCCATTATGTAAAGCCCAAGGACGACCAACCCAGCCTGCAGGTAAAGGGTCATCTGTCATCACCCGAAAGCGGGGGTCTGTTATTGCTGCGGTTTTTACGAGGTCTGGAGTACCATCTTGCGACTTACTATCAACAACAATAATTTCTCGAACTTCGTAACTTTGGCTACTCAAACCGACTAACAGCGGGCTAATTCGTAATGCTTCATTTAACGTCGGTACAACCACGCTAACTGTACCTAAAAGTTCTGGTGTGGGTTGTTGTGGTTCTAGGGCTGGATAACGTCCTGGACCTTTGAGTAAGCGGGAAAGTAAAATCGCCGTGGCGGGGACTTGAACCAGTAGGAGGAGGAGAGGAATAATATTTAGCAATTTTAACCTTGACTTTTTTTATAAACTAGCTAGTTTATATCTTCTCGCAATTTATGTAAATTAACTTAACAATAATTTGTTTTTAATCTAGGCTACAAGACTAATCCAAAAATACTTGGGGTTGAACTTGAAAACGTTGTGCTAACTGTTGAACTTGACTCAGAGTTAGTGCTTGATGTTTATTTAAAATAGCTTCTATTGTTGCGGATGTACCAATTTCAGGCAAATCTGATAAACTTAATCTATGTTCCTCCATTAAATAAGCCAATACATCACTACCGCTACAATTAGGGATAGAATAATGCTCTTTTTCATAAACCTCAATCAGCGTCCCTAAGGTATCAAGCAAATTATAAAGAGGATGCTGTTCATTTGTGCCAATTTCATCAATCAAATTATTTAATAGCTCGATTGCTTGCTCATATTCGTCTTCATTACGAATTATCAGCAGTGGTGCGATCGCATTCCAATGAGTATTAATATCTGGGGGGAGTGTGATTAACTTTTCCATCTGTCTTTGTCGTATTCTGAATGAGTTAAGATATAACGAATATAAACCTTCTGACGATTAAAATGAATTGAAGCAATTAATCTATATTTGTTACCACCAATATTAAACACAATTAAATTAGTGACAAGATCAGCATTGGGAAAAACAGAACGTAATTCTTCAAAACTCTGAAAGCTTACCGATTCTATAATTTTGAGCCAACGAATCAGCGCAGTTTCACTGTCAGGATACTCTTGCCAAAATTGACGCAACACTTTACGAGAAATAACGTGCATAATTTAGTGGACTTATTAAGTATTGCCATATTTTATAAATGTGATTATATCACTCTCATTATTCAAACATAGCTAAAAGTTTCTAAACATGAGTCTGTGTGGCATTTTCAGCTTTCTTCTTGTGTAATTAGGAAAGAGGTAAATAATTTCCTCCCCTCTTTCCTTTTCTCTCTTACCTACTTAAAAGCAACCTTGACATTATTAACCGCAACTTCCTGACTAGCTGCTTCAATATTCACAGTTGCAGGTACGCTAGAACCTTTAGACCACAAAAGCACAGCCGGAGCTACACCCAACACTATACCTAGCAATACCGGAATGGGAAACCCAGCGGCTAAACTCATGACTGTGGCAAAACCAAAGTTACCTAAATAAACTAACAAAGGTACATTCAATTGGTAAGAGTCTAATTTAATCGGGTTTTGACTCCATAATAAAGCCGCTACAGTCATGAATAAAGCACCAGTACCCATCCAACCGACAAAGTTTTGGTAAGGCATACCAAAGAAAGCGCCTGGTTCGTACCAATACCAGAAAGGCAGGGAAGTTTGACTCATGGCTGGGTCAAGGACAAAATCCCAGGAGGTGAGTAGTAAAGCACCTAAAACAACTGCACCAATTTGACGAAACAAGCTGGGTTTTTTATCTACTTGTAAACCCGCACGCGCTAACACATAAGATACACATCCTACATAAAACCATGAAAGGGGAATTGTAAAAGGTACTAAACCAGAAATTTTATAACCTAAGCCACTCAAATAGCTATAGCCTCCAAAGGGAAAACCTGTGCTAGTTCCTAATAATTCACTGGTGAGAGAAATTGATAAAGATGGTATTAAAAATCCTAAAGCCCGTGCCAGCCCCAAAGTTCGATAAGCATATAGGAACACTCCCAACGCCCCGAAAATCATGTATACCACACCACCACCTGCCATACTCCACTGCATGACTGTCTGCCCGACTTCTGATAGACTGACAAGTAGTTCGGCATTGGGAATGACAATTAATATCCCCACCAGTCCAAATACCATAGAAATGATATGACCAATTAGGCTTAGGCGCTCAACGATAACAAGTTGTCTCATATTCAATCCTTAATGATATGCCACTTGGCTACTCAACTGCTAACAGTTTACAAATATTCATGAACATATTTAACTAAATGTTGATCTTTATTCTCTCAAATTGGGAATTAGGGATTGGGATTCAACATTTAGAAACTTTAGGGGTTCAGTAAATATGTTGAACAACTAATGTATAACATACTGAAAACTCTGTGCCAGCAGATAGCGATTTGTGAGGTACAGAACTTTTAAAGTTATAGCAACCGCTAAGTTTATGCGAATTTCCTTCCTACCGACTCCTGACTTCTGCTATATGTCAATGAAAAAGATTCCTTGGTTCTCTCTTACACTAGTGCTATTGAGTTACAGCACATTAGGCTGGGTGATATTTGAAGAAAAAGCCCATTGGTATATACGACTGATAACTGTGATAACTATCCTTTTATCGCTAATCTTTATCATTAACCCTTGGTTGAAACTAGATGATTATTTTCATATTTTCTTCAAGTCAAATACTAGAACTTTTGGTGGAGCTATTTTAGCAGCTTTTCTGTTTTTTCTAATGATTGCCTGGTTTCGGATATTTCTTGATATGTTACTTGTTCTATGCGCGACCATTTTAGCCAAAATAGACTTTCAAGGAGTTGGTTTAAAACCAACACTAGCTTTTGGCTGTATATCTTTTTGCTCATTGCTAGGTTTAGGAATGGGCGCACTTATCAATTACTACATTTAAAATTAGTCTCTGGTCATTAATTATCTAATGACCAATGACTAATAACTAATTAGCTGGCCACAGCTTCTACAGCTTCTACAACTGCTGGATAAACGCTAACTTTTTTCTGGCTTTTACCTTTTCTTTCAAAGGTAACTACACCGTCAACCAGCGCGAACAAAGTATCATCACTACCAATACCAACGTTGTTACCAGGGTGAACCTTAGTACCACGTTGACGGACAAGAATATTACCTGCGCGTACAGTTTGTCCACCATAACGCTTGACACCTAGTCTTTGAGCATTAGAGTCACGACCGTTTCGCGTACTACCTGTTCCCTTCTTATGAGCCATAATTCCCTCTTTTCTATTGACTTTGATTTATCCCAGGTTGCTAGTTATTTAGTTTAGGCTGGTAACTGGTAATTACTATGTATTTCCTGTCACCTGTAACTTAACTAGCAACTTAACCTTTTTTATGATTCTGCGGATGATTCTTCTGCGGTTTCTTCGGCGAAATCAGCATCAATAACGGGATATTCAGCACCTGTTGGGGCTGCTTCGTAAGCTAAAACTTCGCCGTTAAGATTGATAGAATTAATCAAAAATCTGGTTATTTCCTGGCGATGTCCCCGTTTTTTGCGGGTTTTCTTTTTAGGTTTCATCTTATACACCAGGACTTTGCGACCTCGGAGGTGTCGCATAATTGTCCCTTCGACTGTCGCACCTTCTACTAAAGGTTGTCCAATGGAAAGTGCGCCGTCGTGGTTTACAAGTAATACAGCATTGATGGTAACTTTTTCATCTGGTTCGGCGTTGAGTAGTTCAATGTCGTAAAAGCGACCTGCTTCTACTTTCATTTGCTTACCGCCAGTTTCAATAATCGCGTAAGTCATTAAATTGTCCTTGAGGTTGCCGTACAGGTAGCTGGTTTATAATCTCCTGTGAAGACGCTATTATTTATAGCTTGACCAGCTTTTGCAGTATGTCTACCTGATCCGAGCAGGAATTAGACAGACAATCTAATATGTTACCTGATTGATAGCAAATTAGTCAACCCCTTAGGAAATATAATTTTATTTTCCGCTGATTTCCGAAAAGATCATTCTTGGGTTTGTAGGTAAGTAAGACACAGATGTACAAATTTTTAACTAATCTGAGCAACTTATATAGGGGTGCTCAGATTTTTCATAAGTAATTTAACTAGGTTGGCGTTAAAAATTGTTGTTATAGCAAGGAAAGAGTAAAGACGTTGTCATTGATTTTGCGTTTCCTTGCACAATTTGGTTTTATTGTGTTAACCTACTTAGGTCTTTATTTTCTCTTTGACAGAGAAGATAAAGTCAAAATTATTAATTTACAATTCTATTACTTTACCAAATACTAATATGTCCTTTGTTCCTTTGCATATTCACAGTGATTATAGCTTACTTGATGGTGCTAGTCAATTACCAGAATTGGTAGACCGAGCGATCGCATTAGGAATGAAAGCCATTGCTCTCACAGATCATGGTGTTATGTATGGCGCAGTTGAACTGATAAAAATCTGTCGCAGTAAGACTATAAAGCCAATAATTGGCAACGAAATGTATATCCTCAATGGGGATCTTGAAAAACAAGATCGTAAGCGTCCCAAATATCATCAAATTGTTCTTGCTAAAAATACAAAAGGATATAAAAACTTAGTCAAACTTACAACTTTATCTCATCTAGAAGGATTTCAGGGTAAAGGCATATTTGCTAGACCATGTATTAATAAAGATTTACTCAAACAATATAAAGAGGGTTTGATTATTACCAGTGCTTGTTTAGGAGGAGAAATACCTCAAGCAATTCTTAGTAATCGGCCAGATGCTGCTAGAAAAGTTGCCAAGTGGTATAAAGAGGTATTTGGGGAAGATTTCTATTTAGAAATTCAAGATCATGGTTCACAAGAAGACCGAATTGTAAATGTAGAAATTATCAAAATTGCCAGGGAATTAGAAATTAAATTTATCGCTACAAATGACTCTCATTTTATCTCTTGTTTTGATGTAGAAGCACACGATGCTTTACTTTGTATTCAAACAAATACCCTCATTAGCGAAGATAAAAGAATGCGGTATAGCGGTACAGAATACCTAAAATCATCAGAGGAAATGCACCAGCTATTCCGTGACCATTTACCTGATGATATTATCGCTGAAGCCATAGCTACTACAGAAGAAATTGCTGATAAAGTTGAACCTTATCACATCATGGGTGATCCACAAATTCCTACACCTACAATTCCTTCAGGACATACGGCAGATACTTATGCAGAAGAAGTTGCATGGTTGGGACTATTAGAAAGATTAAATCGCAAATCTCGTAACGAAGTAGATCCAGTCTATAAAGAAAGATTGGAATATGAATTAAAAATGATTCAACAGATGGGATTTTCCACCTACTTTTTAGTAGTTTGGGACTATATTAAATTTGCAAGAGATAATAATATTCCTGTTGGTCCAGGACGGGGTTCTGCGGCAGGTTCTTTAGTAGCTTACGCTATGAAAATTACGAATATTGACCCCGTACATCATGGTTTATTATTTGAAAGATTTCTCAATCCTGAACGTAAATCAATGCCGGATATTGATACAGATTTCTGCATTGATAAACGAGATCAAGTCATTGATTATGTAACTAATAAATATGGTGTTGATAGAGTTGCCCAAATCATCACTTTTAACCGTTTGACATCAAAAGCAGTGTTAAAAGATGTCGCTAGAGTATTAGATATTCCCTATGGAGATTCTGACAAAATGGCGAAAATGATTCCTGTCGTTCGGGGTAAACCTACAAAATTAAAAGTGATGATTTCCGATGAAACTCCCGAACCAGAATTTAAAGCCAAATATGATAATGATCCCACTGTGCGGCGCTGGATTGATATGGCCATGCGAATTGAAGGTACTAACAAAACTTTCGGTGTTCATGCTGCTGGTGTGGTTATTTCCGCAGAACCATTAGACGAACTTGTTCCCCTACAGCGAAATAATGACGGTTCTGTAATTACCCAATATTTTATGGAAGATTTGGAATCATTGGGATTATTAAAAATGGACTTTTTGGGGTTGCGGAATTTAACCTTAATTCAAAAAACCATTGATTTAATTGAACAAAGCAAAGGATATAGAATTGATCCTGATCAAATTACTGGACAGGAAAGAAAGGCACAAAAAATATTAGCCAAAGGTGAATATACCAGCCTACCAAAAGATGTTACTAAAGCTTATTCATTATTAGAAGCAGGTGATTTAGAGGGCATATTTCAATTAGAATCTTCAGGAATGAAACAGATAGTCCGAGATTTGAAACCTTCTAATATTGAAGATATTTCTTCTATTCTCGCACTTTATCGTCCGGGTCCATTAGACGCAGGATTAATTCCTAAATTTATTAATCGGAAACATGGACGAGAAGAAATTGAATATGATACTCAAATTTTAGAACCGATATTAAATGAAACCTATGGAATCATGGTTTATCAAGAGCAAATTATGAAAATTGCCCAAGATATGGCAGGTTATAGTTTAGGACAAGCTGATTTACTCCGTCGCGCTATGGGGAAAAAGAAAGTATCGGAAATGGAAAAACAAAAGCAAAATTTTATTGATGGTTCTGCAAAAAACGGTGTAAAATCACAAGTTGCTGAACATTTATTTGGGGATATGTTAAAATTTGCCGAATATTGTTTAAGTTATGATACAGAAATTTTAACTGTTGAATATGGTTTTTTAGAAATTGGGGAAATTGTGGAAAAGCAAATTGAATGTAAAGTTTATACTGTTGATAGTAATGGAATGCTTTATACTCAATCAATTGTCCAATGGCATAATCGAGGACAACAGGAAGTTTATGAATACTTATTAGAAAATGGGGCAATTATTCGCGCCACAAAAGACCATAAATTCATGACTGAAGCAGGGGAAATGTTACCGATTGATGAGATTTTTGCCCAAGGATTAGATTTGTTACAAGTGGAAAGTTTATAGATACAGTATATTTCGTCTTTATGAGTTACAAAAATATCTCCCCCTAACCCTCTTCTTACTAAGGAAGGATGAAGGGGGGTTAATTTTGTCATGAGTAAGCTGTTCTGTATTTACCTGAAATCAAGTATTTTTGTGGGTTAAGCATCCCTAATATATCAATTAGGTGCATTTTAGCTTATAACTCCTTCTCCATCTCTGTGCTTCCCTTATTGGTTCAGAAAATTCATCTGCTATTAACTATTTACGTAAATACATGAAAATATAATGTCTTAATAATGTCTTGACTATGAGATAATATATCAGTATATTCTCGCTGGTTCACGGTGCATTAGTGATGATATTTTAAAACCCGTAACCATTTTATGCGGATAAGAAAAATGGCTGTAGGTATAGAAGAACAGGGTAGCAAGTTTATCACCACCGAAGCAATCAGAAATCAAGACGGAGAACAGAAGGTTTGGGATGCTTTTCGGAATGCGTTTGCTGATAGAAACTGTATTGGATATTGGCGTTATCCCATTTTTTCCAAAGTTGGAGAAATTAGAAAAGAGCCAGATATCTTAATAGTTGATAGAGGATTTGGTGTGGTTGTAGTTGAAGTTAAATCTATAAATATTGACCAAATTACTAATATTAATGGTCAACAATGGCAATTACAAAATTCTGCGGAAATAAATCCCTATCAACAAGCAGAACATCAACTGCGAGCCTTAATATCTTATTCTGATAGAGAAACAGCACTTTTACGGAAAGTGAATGGTAAAGCTTTGGTTGCATTACCGCAAATTACCGCCGAAGAATGGCAGCAAAAAGGCTTTGATAAATTACCAGATGTTCCACCAATTATATTCCAAGACCAATTAGGAAAGGTTGTTTTACTTGAACGGATTCAACAAGCTAATACTGTGATTTCTGGTGCAGATTTAGAAGATGTAAATTGGGAATTATTATTATCAGTGATTGGCGGTACACCCTTACTGCGTAAACCCCCTCGTCATCAAGTTAGTGCTACTGGAAAAACCCGTTCTAGCGTCATTGATAGTTTACGAGAAAAACTTTACGAGCTTGATTTACAACAAGAACATATTGGCAAAGAAATTCCCCCAGGTCCCCAACGCATTCGCGGTATTGCAGGTTCAGGAAAAACAGTTTTACTCTGTCAAAAGGCCGCAAATATGCACCTAAAACATCCAGATTGGGATATTGCATTAGTATTTTTTACCCGTTCCTTATATGATTTAATAACTGGTTTACTCGACCAATGGATAAAGCGTTTTAGTTGTGGTGAAATGCAGTATGACCCCAAAACTAACTCGAAGTTACGAGTCTTTCATGCTTGGGGAGCAAAGGAACAACCAGGTTTATATCGCACTATTTGTGAATATCATGGTAAAAGACCGGGAACTGTTCAAAACACTAATGAAAAACAGCCAAATCGAGGTTTAATAGATTTAAGTAAACGGCTATTGGAAGAAATTACTATTGAACCAATGTTTGATGCCATCTTAATTGATGAAGGTCAAGATTTAGTAGCCGAAGATGATTTAAAATATCAGGATAAACAAGCTATTTATTGGTTAGCTTATCAATCTTTACGACCTGCTGATTCTGAACAACCAGAACAAAAACGCTTGATTTGGGCTTATGATGAAGCTCAAAGTTTAGGTAGTTTAAAAATTCCCACTACATCAGAATTATTTGGGATAGATACTAAGCTTAATAAAGCGGTCACTGGTAACTATAAAGGTGGTATTAAAAAATCGGAAATTATGCGCCGTTGCTATCGAACACCAGGTCAAATTCTCACATCTGCTCATGCTATTGGCATGGGTTTGTTACGTCCAGAAGGAATGTTGACAGGACTCACAAATCAAAAAGCATGGAAGCAAATTGGTTATGAAGTTGTAGGTAATGGTAAATTTATTTCCGGTAGACAAATTACTTTGCGTCGTCCACCAGAAAACTCACCAAATCCCATATCAGAAATTTGGGGAAACCATGTTTTAGAATTTGAAACTTATAGTTCTCGTCAGGAAGAAATGAAGGCTTTATCCGAGAACATTATGCACAACATTGTCCATGACGGACTCAACCCTAGCAGGGATATTTTAGTATTAGTTTTAGGTTCATCTTATGAAGCCATGGAATTAGAAACTCAGATAGCTGGTTTCTTGATAGAGTCTGACATTGATGTTTATATTCCTACGGCTTTAAAGTTAAATGATTTAGTTCCCCAATATCCAAATAATGATCCTGATAAATTTTGGCATGATGGGGGTGTAACCGTATCACGGATTACTCGCGCTAAGGGACATGAAGCAGATATGGTATATGTCCTGGGTTTTGATCATGTGGCGCGGAATGAAAGTGATGTGAATTTCCGTAACCAGTTATTTGTGGCTTTAACTAGGGCGCGAGGTTGGGCTAATTTAAGCGGTGTGGGTAGTTATCCTATGTATGAGGAAATGCGAAAGGTTATTGCCAGTGGGGAGAGTTTTACTTTTACCTATAAGCGTCCACCTAAGCGAGATATTGGAGATGGTGATTAATATCTCATAAGACAGGGAATAAATACTCTGTCTCAAAGCTATAGTCGGTTAAAACCGACTATTTTTACTTTAATTATTCTTCTGAGCTAAATAATACAAAACTCCCCCTAAAAAGAGAGACTTTAAGTAATTTATCCCTCTGTAAATTCTGATTCTGACATTTTAAGTACCTGGACAGAATTAATTACATATTATTTATTTACAAATCCTTTGTCCATTAAAGATTTTAGTCCAAATAGGGGTACAGCCGGGATACCTGCAAAATGGGACACGTTGTAAAGTTTTGTAAATAAAAACTCTATAACCCTTGCCAGGACTACCTTGACTCTCATCTCAAGTCAAAACTAAAATCCCGTCATCATCCAACAAATTCGGGACAGTCTCCATATCAATCAAATAATCGCCAAAACGCTTAATATGACTGGTCATATAAGGACTCAACGCCGCCACATCTTCACGACTAATTAAATGACCAGCCTTCAATAAATCTCGCAAAACATCAGTTAAATCCACAACATTGTGGAAAATAACAGCATTAGCAACCAAATCATTATACTTAATAATCTTCTCCTGCTCAATGGGATCATTATTAGCAATCACCCCAAAACCACCAAAGAAAAACCACTTCGAGAAACCATTATAAGCCTCAACAATATTCGTAGCCGCAGTAATCTGTTGTCGTAACTTCATATCTGAAATATATTGCAACAGAAATACCGTTCTAATCACCCGTCCTAACTCCTGAAAAGCTTGGTATAACCTATTTTTCCGACTATAATTTCCTAGTTTTCGTAACAACACCGAACTAGACACCTTGCCAGTTTGAATCGACAAAACAACCTGTAAAATATCTTGCCAATGGTTTTCTATCTTGACCCAATCAATCGCATCCTTAAACAAAGAATCAATATGTTTGTAAACTGTATCATTATTGGGACGAAAGAAATTTAAATCCTGCCAATTGCGAATTCGGGGCATTAACTTAATTCCCAACATATATGACAACGCAAACACAGGCGTTGATTGTCCTTGAGTATCTGCATAAATCGTATGAGGTTGAATATCAGAAAGATTTTTTAACAACCCCTCAATAATATAAACAGCCTCCCAAGTCCCACAGGAAATAAAATGACTAAACAGCGCCACATAGGTATCAGAAACATGGTGGTAAGCAATCCCTCCATAGCCACCATAACGGATATGATACTCAGATAACAGATTCTCCTCGTAGAGTTCGTACTTAGTTCCATCTGCCGCAGCCGTTGTCCCATCACCCCAAATCCCCGGCAGTTTTAAAACATTGTAACGGTTAATAATATCTACCAGAGCTGCATTCAGTTTATCCACACTCACATGACGGCGATTCACAAACAATATTTCCTTAGAGGTGACAATACCTCCCATATGTCTAGCCGCCTGAGTCGGTCCCAAATTACAACCATAGGTAAAACTAGTCAAAAGATAACGTTCTGTTGCCCGTTCTAACTTAGGGTCACTTCCACTCATTGGTCCAAAATGGCGAGTAAAATTAGTCCAATAATCAACATTCCGCAGAATATCAATCAAATTCCGTTCCGGAAACCGTTCTTCTACAGCATCAAGTAAAGCCTTAGCTGACGGACTCAAATCATGACGCGGATACTTTTTTAATACAGGTTCACCCAAATCATTAATCACCAGTTGACGATTATCAGGATAAGCAGTATCCACCCGCAAAGCTGTATCAGTTAATAAAGACTTGAGTTGTGCCACAAAACCAACCGCATCATTAGCAAAACCCAAATCCCCACAATACTGGTCAATTAATGGTAAACATTCTAACCAAGGCAACAACTGTTCTCGATGATCTGCATAATTCTCACTTCCCTTTACACAAATATCTCCTGACCTCAATTCAGCCATTAAGTAAGAAAAAACACAAACTTCCAAATGGCGACGCACAATTTTAGTTTTATTTCCTTGTTCCACAACTAAAAGCTTCTGCCATTGGGGAGAAGCAAAATCTAAATCAATAGTATGATTAAAGAATTCACCACGGCGTGACTGATTCTCTAGAATAAAATTTAATGCCTCAAATATACCTTGTTCGCTAGTAGTAGATGCAAACTTCAATAACAATCGGAAAAAGCTACTACGGTGACTTTTATAAAATCGCCACAATAAAGGAAAATAATTATTGCCTTTATAAGCATTTATTGCCTCACATTCACTCAATAATTGTTCAGCACCACCTTCAGGAGCAAGTAGGCGATTAACTTGCTCAAATTTATCAGATTGATTAACTTCATCAGATTTATCGTCCGATGGTTCATCAACCAATACTTGGAGAACATTACTGAAAACCCCCAGTAGCTTCTCAACTGTTACTTGATATCTTTGTTTAATCAGTTCTAACTCTTTCTTGGCATGATTATGAATTAACTGCATTTTTTTGAGAAACATTTCCACCAAGTTATCTCGCGTTCTGATGCTGGCAGAGTAAATCAGGCATAATATTAAAGTAATCCGTTTGGGTAAATTGAACTCTTTGATTTCGCTGGCATCTAATACTCTGGCTTCGGCAGCAAAGTGTTGAATCTTAGCTGCTGTCATATCAGCCAAAAGCGGTTTAATATCTCCCAAAGAATCAAGCCAGATTAAATGGACAATTAAATCATTGAGGTGATTACGGGTGGGGCGTTTAGGAAGTTGTTTGAGATTATTATAAAGACTTCTATATTCTACTGGTTGATTATCTAAAAGGTCGAGTAGCCGTTGTTGATAATCAATGTAACTCATATCTATTTTTAATTAATTCGGCAATAGCAACATTCATTAAATCAGCAGGATTATCCATTACTTGGGCTGATTCATTCACCACAGATATTGCTAAATGTAACGCCGTTTGATTAAAAGATTTAACTTGAAGATATTCGCGGATAGCTGTCCGATGTCGGTACATTGTTTTGTTATTTTCATAGCCTAAACCAATATCAATAGCAAATTTTAAATGACTGCGAATATGGTTAATTATTTAGTTGGGGTATAAATGTCTGTAAGTTCTTTGGTGGTAAATTGGCGTTTGAATCTGGGGTAAGCGGTACGTTCTATAGATGTCACTCTGGTATTGATGGATTGTCCATTTTGAATTTTACTAAAAATACGGAGGTTTTAATTTTTATCACAAAAAGTTTGGACTTTCTCAATTGTTCACAAAATCAAATAGAAGTCCTATATATAAAATGTATGGACTCATTTTTTCTTGGTTTGAGAGTTTTGTCTTTTAATTGGTATTGAATTAGTAGCAATTTCAACAGTCGTATTTTTGTAATAAAAGCCGCAATAAGGGCAGTAGCAGTGCTGAAAAGTTGTCACAGACTTAGAGCATTTGAGACAATGATCTACAAGCTCAAAACCGCAGATAAAGCAGTGTAATGACCTGACATCCTGCCAAATTGGTTCTGTGGATGTACCTGGAGTCCAACATTGGGGACAAAATTTAATACTGGTAAATGCTGGCTGTATTTCTGCACCGCTACAAATTGCTTCTAAATACTCGCTGGGAATAGATAAAGCTTTAGCTAACCCCCGACGAGTTTTGTGATTTAATCTCGTGGTGATTCCCCGTTCTATTTTGCCCAAGGAATGGAGGTGAATACCAGCCGCAATAGCTAGTTGATTCTGACTCATTTTCAATTCCCCACGCAACCGCTTAATATAATCTCCCAGAGCTTCCTCTGGCATGGGTGTTTTCAAAGTATTCATTAAGAATCATCATAATTATTCTAAATTATGCTTAAAAATATATACTAAATAATGCAGAAGTGTTGAATGTTAAGAAAAGCCTGATAAAAATAGCCCAAAATATGTTAAATTTTGGGCGAAGGATTAAAATATTTTGATTAACCATGATCAT